>Ga0214472_10000096_pt1 | contig 115493 bp, 99 predicted proteins | sample RVTome_6_FD_207662 | JGI IMG/M metagenome (GOLD analysis project Ga0214472, IMG submission 207662) | Soil microbial communities from uranium-contaminated site in the Upper Colorado River Basin, Wyoming, United States - RVT140D175 | ecosystem: Environmental > Terrestrial > Soil > Contaminated >... | reverse complement strand
CGTAGGGAGTGCCGCTCAGGATGACCGAGTCGCCGGACGTGTTCGCGATCTCGAACTCTTGGAAGTGCGACAGCGCACTGCCGCCGTTCTCCATCTCGAGCGTCTGCCCCCCCGCCCCATTCAACACCACCTTGTGGGTCCCCGAGGCGATGAAGTTCGTGTACACGCCCCCGTACATCCCTGCCACGCCGGCCTGCTGGGCAAAGTCCCCCGCCACGAGCAACACCCCCGCCGTCAGCATGCCCGTGGCATCCGCCGACGACACAAACGTCGCGTTCCCACTCACCACCACCGTGTCCGCCGCATCCTGCATCACCAGCACACCGACGCCCCCCCACGACACCGCGAACTGCCCGCCCACCGTCAGCACCTGCCCCCCAATGTCCAACGTGTCGGCGTTCACCGTCACATCGCCGGCCACCGTCGTTCGCCCCACCAGCGCGACCGGAGCTTCGATAATGAGGTTGGGAACGCTGCCCTCGAGCGTCCCCCCTGCCCCTCCCATCCAAAGCGTCCCCGTTCCCGTGATGCTGTTGCCCGCATCCACGCTGCCGTTGGCGGTGATCAAGAACCCATTGCTGTTGAGTTCAGCGCCAAGCGCGATCGTGAGGACACCAAGCTCGACGTTTCCGCTGAGGACCGGTTGATCGACCGTGGCGGGGATGTACACTGTATCGGTCGCGCCGGGCACGCCCACCGGACTCCAGTTGTTGGGATTCGACCAGTCACTGGCACCACCCGCGTCACCGCCCTGCCACACCGCCGTCGCCTGGATGGCACCGATGAGAATCCCCTCGGCACTTGCAAGTGCGTTGTTTGTCTCATCGCGCTCCGCAACCACGTCGGCGGTATCGACGATGACGCCAATGCGATAGACCCCATCCGTCACGGCGGGGATCTCCACGTCCGGTGTCAGCAACGTCGTTTGGCCGGGATCGAGGGTCGGAATGACTTCGCCGCCCGCTTTAGCGACTAACTGATCGGATGGGTCGATCGCGGCGTCGCTCGACAGGTAGACCGCGTACTCCCACCCCGTCACGCTGACGGCACCCTGATTCTGAATCTGAATCTGGAGCGACACCGTGTCGCCAGCGCTTGCCGACGTCGGGCCAACGACACTGAGGGGAACGAGATCCGGCTGGAGCGTGTCGAGCACGACGAGCGTCGCGGTATCCGCGACGACCGGGGCGCCGGCTTGGGCGATGATGAGGGTCTGACCCGTATCCAGCGCGGTCGCCAGCCCAACCGGGTCAATCGCGGCCACGCTGGAATTGGTCGATGTCCACGTGAACGCTGCACCTAGAATCGTGTCTCCCCGCGCGTTGCGCGCAACGGCGTTGTATTGAAGTTGTGATGTCAACGTGAAGAGCGTGTCGAGCGTGCGATCCAGTTCCACCGACGCCGGTTCGTTGACGACCGTCACCGTGATGGAGTCTGCAACGCCCGGATCCACCGGGCTGGTCGCGCGAATCCAGGCGACGCCCACGGATTGCGCAGTCACGATCCCACCTGACGTCACGCTGGCAACGCCCGGATCGTGTGACGACCACGTGACGGCGGTTCGCGACAGCGGGTTGCTGTCCTGATCCTCGATGGTGATCGCGGGTGTGTAGGAGTCGGAGAGACTCGTGAGCGTCGTGTCCCCCGATGTGAACTGGATCAGCGTGGGCACCTGGCCCCAGTTGATCACGGCACCACCGAGTTCTTCTTCGGCAGACGTGCCATCGGCGCTGATGGGGTCAGACGCCACCAGCTCGATCGTCAGCGCGTCTCCGTCTGCCTGGGCGAGATCGTTCGCCGACACGTAGATGTCACTACCGGGATTCGCCTGGCTGAAGCTGAGCCCAGTGAAGGAGAATGACCCACCGTTCCGCTCGACCGATAACTGCCGTTGTCCTGGACCGAAGTTCACGAACTGGACGTTGTCGAACTGCGTGATGGTGCCCTGGCCGATGACGAACGGCGCGGAATCCAGCAGCAATCCATCGACCTCGACACCTTGCACCCTGATCGTGTCACCCACGATGAACGGCAGACCCGAACTGGGACTGAACAGGGTGCCAACCAGGGCAACGGGCGTCTGCAGCACGATCGTCGGTGCGTTCGGCATCGTAAGATTGTTGAACGCCGAGCTCGGTGGATCCGCCAGCGAGACAAACACCGTATCTGACCCGGCCGCGCTCAAATGAACGGTGTGGGTCCCCTCGGCGCGGAACGCCGCCGACACCGTGCTCGTGAAGTTGCCGGCGACGAATAGATCACCGGCCGTGAGCCGAGCCGTGAGGTCGCCTCCCGAGAACAGCGCGTTGCCACCGATCTCGAGCCGGGCGCCAGGCTGGTCCATCACGAGCCTGCCCGTATCGAGCGTCGAGAAGTCGCCCTGGACCGTGACCTGTCCAAGGTCGGTGCGGAACGTACCTGTGACCTCCATGTTCCCAACGGCAGTGATCGGCCCCGTAGCGTTCACGTCGCCGGTGATCCGGAGGTTGGGCACCGTTCCGTCCAGCCCCCCGCCGATGCCGGACATCTCGAGCCACCCGGCGCCGGTAACGCTGTTACCCACCGTGGCGCTGGCGGTGACAGTCAGGGTAAAACCGTTCGTGGAGAGCGTTACCCCGTCCTCGACGTGGAGGCCGGCCAGTGTCACGTCCTGTGACAGTGTCGGGACGAAACTCGCCTCCGGGCCGACGTAGACTCGGTCGTCCGGGATCGGTACGGCACCTGTGCTCCAGTTAGCCGGATCGTCCCAATCAGTGGAGCCGTTCGCAGCGGTCCAGTAGGTCGTGGTGCCACCAGGCAACATGCGGAACGGCGCCGTCGTATCTGGGACGAGTGCGCCCGAACTGACGACGAGGGTGTAGTCCGGACCAGCGAGGTCTATCGTCAGATCGCCGAAGGTCGCGATTCCGGCGGAGGCTGCGACCGACAGCGTTCCGGAGAGATTCGCGAGGCCTCCGTGGGGATCGTCGCCGATCGCGACAGTCACCATATCCGTTGCACTGGCCACGACGTTGTCGTGCGTATCGCGGATCTCCACCTCGAGCGTCGGCGCCAGGTTCTGGTCAGTCGGGGTCGCATCCGGTTCGGCGGTGATGAAGAGCCTCACCGGTGCCCCCGCCGTGGCCGAGGCAACGAACTGGACGGTGTCCACATCGGTCACCATCACCGTGAGCGTGTCGCTGTTCGCGCCGACCGTGCTGCCGACCGTCCACGTGACCGAGGACCAGCCGTCGACGTTGGTGGGCGTGGTGTCGCTGGAGACCTGCCCGTCACCCGACGGGATGAAGATCACGGGCACATCCGGCACGGAGTTGCCGAACCGATCGATGATCTCGACGGTGGGATCGATCGGCACAACGGTCAGCACCGGGGCCGACTGTCCCAGCCCCTCCTGAATCACGATGGTCGTCGCCGCGCCCGGAGACACGTCGAAGGCAGCGCTCACCGCGTCGCTGAGGCCACCACCCGATGCACGGAGCGTGAACCCCATTCCCACCGTGTCCACGCTGATGTCGCTGAACACGGCCTCACCCGACACCGCGGCAACGGTCGTCGTTCCCAGCAGCATGGCACTGCCCGTCGGGTCGTCGTCGAACGTGAGCGTGACGTCGCCGGTGAAGTCCGTGGCCAGCGACCCGGATCCGTCTTGTGCCTGCACGCGGATAGTCGGCGTGATGGCGTTGCCCGCTGCAACGGTGCTCGGCTGTTGCGTGAACACGAGTTGTGTCGCCGCTGGCACGCACGTGCCATCCCCGTTGTTCTTGGCCCCCTGAATGGTGTCCACTACGAGTTCGTAGTGACCTACCGTGCCGCCCACGCTCCCGACCACGATCCGGTACTCGCCATCCGCGGGGAGCGAGTTCCCGTTCCACCACTCGATGCGCGAGTCGGTCGTGGTGCCGTCGTCGTCGTTGGTCGCCAGCGTGTCACCGGCGGGCGTCACGAGACGGAGGATCGTGTTCAAGCCGGACGGCGGACTGAGCACAGCCGCACGGGTGGACACGCGGACTCCGTCGCTGCGGCAGGCTCCGAACCTGAACCAGTCTTCCGCGGCGCCGGATGGGATGTTCAGCCCGCGCAGCGTGCCGTCCGGAACCACCAGCGTCGCCTGCCCAGCGGTGCCGTTGACGAGCGTGTCGGCGTTGACCGACACGCTGTACGTCCCGCTCCAGCGGCCAGCCGCCGCCGGCGTCGCGGTGCCGAGCCCGACCAAACTCCGGAGCCGGACCGTGATGGCCCCGGTGCCCGTTGCGCGCACGTTCAGCCCGTTGGACGTGACCGTGGTGTCCGGCGTCGCACTGGGGCCGCCGATATCGACCTGATAGGAGTCCGCCTGCGCAATGGACGCCCACGTGATCGGCACCGTGAAGTTGAACGTTCCGGCCGGCAGGCCAGCGCTGAACTGCGGCTGCATGTCCACCAACGTCGCGTTGACCGGATTGTCCCGGTCTTCGACGATGGTCACGGCGGTGGAGTAATACCCGCTGATCGCGGCGCTCTCGAGCGCCTCCACCACGACCTGCACGCGCCCCTCGGGAACCTGCGTGAAGGAGCCCTCCCACACATCCCCGTTCTGCGTGAGGTTCTTGGCCTGATCGTACGAAGCCGTCGAGTGTTGCACCCGTACCCGCACGGCGCTGAACGGGATCGTGGCGGCGGAGGCTGGCTGCGGTCCCGCGGCGCCACCGCCGCCGGCAATGCGGACGCTGATCACGCCACCACCGTGTCCGGGCGCCAGGGGATCGTCCTCGCACGCGAGGAGCAACGTGACCACCGCGAGCGTCGTTGCGACCAACCGGCGACCCCACGCTCCGTTCATGGAATCGTGATGACGATCGGTAAACCGCCGAAGCCGCTACCATCGCCGCCGCCGCCACCACCGCCACCACCCCCACCGAGCAAGAGAAGTGCAGCCCCACCGGCCGTCCCCGCCGCACCGAGGACGACGAGGATGATCGGGAATCCCTTCTTCCGGCGCGGGACGTCGATGCGTGGCTGCTCGGCGACGAGCAATCCCGCCCGAACCGGCACTGTCTCCTCCGGACGGATGAGCACTTCTTGCTCCCACAGGACCTGCCCGCCGTCCGACAGCGTGAGTCGATAGCGGCCCAACGGACCGACGAACGCTCCGGCAGCGGTGAGCGACCGCCTCAGCCCCGGCCAGTGCCAGTCTTCGAGCGGCTCGACCGTCACAGTCCCTTCACGAGCCAAGGAGATGTCGAGCGCGCCGAGGATATGGTTGGTCATTTGCGCGACCTGACCGGGGGTCAGATCGCGGGGGGCAGCGTGCGCCTCCGCAACGAGGCTCTCGCACGCCGTGTGTGTGACGGTATCTGTCGCCGTCAGTACACCGATCACCCCTCCGGTGCGGTCCACCACCAAGCTGCCAACCGCGTCGAGTGGGGCCGGCTCCTCGAGTACCGCCCACTCGCCCGACGTTGTCGCGATCCGCACTCGTGTGAACGCCGTGGCCTCACATCCGACACCGACGAGCCAGAGGTTCGAACCGGTGCTCAATTCCCCTCCTGCTCGCAGCGAATCGTTCCGGCTCGCCGCAACGCCGAGGGCAACCAGCCCCGCTGCCGTGTCGAACTGGGCGATGGTTGTCGGTCCGGCCTGCCCAACGTCGATGGACGCCGCACCGCGGACAGCACGGTACGTCGTGAGTATCAACCGCGATCCCACGCGCAGACCCCACTCGCACGACGCGGGCAGGGCGAATCGCGTGGCGGTCACCGGCACTCGGGCCGTCGCGATGGTGGTCGCGATCGACGGCGGCAATTCCGAGTCGGCGAGCACGGCGACGAAGAGAGCTGGTGTCACAGTCACCCGAGTGGTCACGCCGGGCAGCACCTCGAGCCGAACGCGCACCGAGTCGAACTGGGGACCGGCGAAGACCGCGTCGTAGACCCCGGCACTCGCGGGTAAGCCACCCGGTTGCGACGGCCCTACTCCCAGCACCACCGCCATGCCACGCACGTCCTCGGGCAGGATTTCCAGCACGATCGTCCCGGGCGCAGTCGGCCCGGCGGACGGCGTCCACAACCACTCGTGCCGGGCCGTTCCGGCTCCGATCAAGGTGTCGACCGCCAGCGCCGCGCGCGCCGTTTCGAACAGGCTCCGCGCCTGCGCACCGAGGTTCAGTGACGTGAGCGAGAGGCCCGGCACACGACGTATGGCCCAGCGCGCCCACACTCGCGCCTCGGCGGGCAAGCCGTTCTCCTCGAGGATCTGCACCAAGGACTGGACGCCCTCGGCCCAGATCGCTTCGGGCAGGCCGGATGGATCGAGGCCGCGGCGTAGCAGTTGGATCGCGCTATCCGGCTCGAGCTCCAGCGTGACGAAATAGCCGTCGAGCGCGTCCCGGACGACGACGGACGGTTCTTGCGAAACAACAACGCCCGGCGTGCCGATCAGCGCGCCGAGCGCTACTCCAAAGAGGGCGAACTGCTGCCGCCACTGCCGCTGTGCGCGGCGGCGCCACGCTGCGTACGACTCCCGCGTCTCGTTTCCCCCCAACCAGACGCCTCACTTCCCCCAAGCTGCCTGCGCAGCTTTGTAACTCCTTACGGAGCGACCTGGTGTGGTAAGGGAGTGTGAAAGGTGAATGAAAGGCACGGCGGGCGCTTTCTCCGACTCGAGCCGTCGTCTTTGAGTCGCGGCGTCGCGAGTGGCGTGAAGAGTGGCGCGAGTATCAGGTGCGTCGCGTGAACGCGCGGCTCCCGCGGCTTTCAGCCGCGGATCGTGCGGATCACGTGTTCAACTCGAAATGATCCGCCATGCGTGGATTTGGGTACGCCGCTAATACCGTGAGGATGCAACCTGACGCATGTTCAGGTCTTGCTCCCTCGGCCGAGGAGGTCGCATAGTATGGCCATGCCCGATCTGGCGCGCCGCTACACAGTGGATGAGGTTCTCGCCTTCCCCTCCGATGGGAACCGTTACGAGCTCGTGGACGGCGAGTTGCTCGTGACGCCCGCGCCACGCCCGAGGCATCAACTCGTGCTCACCCGTCTGGTAGGAACCGTGAGCGCATATCTGTCTCCGGTACCCGAACTGGGCGTGTTGTTCGTCTCGCCGGCGGACATCACGTGGGGTGGCAGCGATCGATTGGTCCAGCCTGATCTCTTCGTCATACCACCAGGTGAAGTGTCGGACACGTGGGTGAGTGCACGGACGCTCCTTCTCGCCGTGGAGGTCGTGTCCCCGCGGTCGTCGCGCCATGATCGCGTGACCAAGCGTCGACTGTACCAGCGTCAGGGCGTGCGCACGTATTGGATCGTGGACGCCGATGCGCGACTCGTCGAGGTATGGCGGCCGGGTGACGAGCGGCCGGAGATCGTCACCAATGTGCTACGATGGAAGGTCGCCGATGATGCGGCGGAGCTGGAGATCGACTTGGAGGAGCTATTCGGTTGGTGACTCGCGAGTGAACTCGCGGCTTCAGCTGCGAGCAAAACGCCTCTGGGCTACTCTTGCTGTCGTGATGCCCGTCGCCGTGAATTGCGTCGTGAGTGACGTGCCGTTGACGGTTGCGTCGAGCGTGTTGGCGCCCGGACTTGCACCGAGGGTCCAGGCGACGCTCGCAACTCCGTCGCTACCCGTGACGCTCGAAGGCGATGAGACCGATCCACCCACCCAGCGTCACCGACCAGTTCACCGTGGCGCCCTGGACGGGGCGGCCAAAGATGTCCTCAACCAACACTCCTGGCAGCACATTCACATCGTAGCCCACAAGCCCGGTTTGTCCGTCGCCCTCCTGGATCGAGATGCTCTGCGGGCCGGTAGCGACGAGGATGGTCGCCTGCCCGCTCGCCCCACCCGGTGCCGGTCAAGGTGAGGCGCTGGTGCGTCAACCTGCGTGTAACATGTTGTGCGTACACACCTTACGGTGCTCACGGTGGTCAGCTTACACCTCGACGATACTCCGGGCCCGCGCCCTCGAAGCGTTCGCGGCGAGGTAGGCGGAGTGCGGTGAACCGCTCACCACGGCCGCATGGTCACATCGTACTTACGGAACGCTCAAACGATAGATGGTGAACTGGTCCGTCTTCGCGTACCACAGGCTCTCGCCGTCCCAGGCCACGACCGCCGCTGCAGTGGACGTGATGCCGAGGGCACTCACGCTGAGACTCGAGAGCAGCTGGCCCGAAGTCGAGTACTTGTTGACGAAGCTGCCGGGACTCCCGATCCAAAGATTGAGACCGTCGTAGGACAGCGTGTTCGGCCGGGCCTTGGTGACGTCGACGCTGAAGTTGAGCAGCGCCGTTCCGTCGCGCGCATGCTTGTACACCAGCGACGAATTGTAGTCGCTGATCCAGAAGAACTTCCCGTCCCACTCGAACCCACTCAACGCCCAATGTCCGACCAAGAGCGAATCGAGTTTGGTGCCCAGAGTGTCCACCTTCATGTGCTTGCCGGAACCCAGCGACCCGCCGCCGATCCAGAGACCCATGCCGTCCCATGAGAGATCGTAGTCGGGGAAGCCGGGCGCGGTGAACTGCGCCAGCACGTTGCCCAGCGTGTCCATCTTGAAGACATTCTGAAGGTTGTCGATCATCCACAGGTTCGTTCCGTCCCAAGCCAGGCCCTCCGGCCTGCTCCCCGGAGAAGTGAAAGAACCCCTGATGGACATCGTCTCCACTGTGGGAGCGGGGTGCGTGGTGAGACTGAACGTCGCCGAATACGGGCTCCAACCCACGGTGTTCTTCGCCCTCACGCGCCAGTAATGCGGCTCGCTGTTCAGCAGCGGGCCTACCTGCCTCGCCGTGGCGGTGATCGTGGTGTCATCGAACACGGTCGTCGAAAACGAGGGGCTCAGCGACACCTGGAGATGGTACGCGATCGCGCCGGGCGAGCCGGTCCAGGATAGTGTGGGTCGCGTGTTCTGATCGGTGGCGCCATCGGACGGAGCAACGAGTGTTGGAGCAACCGGCGGAGTCAAGGCGGTGAAGACCACCGGTGACCCGACGAGCCCGCTCGATGATGCCGTGGCTGTGTCGACGCCAGTGGAACCCAGTGTCCATCGAGCCTTCGCGAGGCCGCTCGCGTCAGAGGGCACGATGACCGGGGAGATGCCCCCCCCACCTGCCGTGACGGTCCAGGTCACATTCACGCCGCTCACGGAGTTACCACCGGCATCCAGTACCTGAACGACTAGGGATTCAGGCAGCGCCGTGCTTGGTGTACCGGTCTGCCCGTTCCCACTCACGAGAACCAGCGACTCCGCTGAACCGACCACGATTGTGAACTGTCCGCTCGTGGCGTCGGTGACACCGGAACTGCTGGCGACGAGCGTATAGCCTGTCCCGGATTTGTCGATCGACAAATCGTTGAAGCTGGCAACGCCGTTCACCGCCGCGACTGGCGTCGTACCGGTGAGCGTACCGCCGCTGGGGTTGTTCCCGATCGCGATGGAGATATCGCCGGCAAAGCTCGTCACGGTGTTCGTTGCGCTGTCCTGGACCGTCACTTCGACTGCGTCGAGGGTCGCTCCTCCGGTCGTACCCACTGGCTGGATTGAGAAGAGGAGTTGTGAGGCGGAGCCGAAACCGCTCCCTGCATTCCAGTTGACAACCGCGCCGTTCGTGGCGGTGAACGAGGCACCGTCCTCCGGCGTGGCACCATCGAGATCGATCGTCAGTGTCTGCCCGTCACCCGTATCGGTGTCCGTGGCGCCGATATAGAAACCCGGATCACCACCCACCAAGCCGCCGAACATCAGGTTGGTGAACGTGAAGTTCCCTGATGGGCGGTTGATCGCGAGCTGAGTAGCCGTATTCGGGAAATTCACGAACTCGACGCCATCGAATGCCGTAATTGTGCCCCCCCCGATGGTCAGGGGCGTGTTGTCGACGGTGAGGTTCTGTACGTCGACACCGCCGGTGGTCATGGCGCCAAGCGCCACCCTGTGCTGGGTCTCAGCCGGAAATCGCGACGTTCCCTCCACGATCACACTCCCAGCTCCGGAGAGGGATGTCGGGCCAACTACCGTGAGATCGCCGAGCACGTAGACGTTTCCGCCGAGGATGATGACCGAGTCGCCGGACGTGTTGGCGATCTCTAACTCTTGGAAGTGGGCCTCGGCCGCGCCGCCATTCATCTGCAGCGTCTGCACCCCCGCCCCGTTCAATACCACCTTGTGTGTCCCCGACGCCGCAAAGTTGGCCGGGCTCACGTTGTAGTTCTGGTAGAAGTTGCCGCCGACAAGCAACACCCCCGCCGTCAAGGTCCCCGTCGTGTTCAGCGCGCCGAGAAAGTCCGCATCCCCACTCACCGCCACCGTGTCCGCCGCCTGCTGCATCAGCAAGATCCCCGGTGCCTGCAACGGCACCGCGAACTTCCCCCCCACCGTCAACACCTGCCCATTGATGTCCAACGTGTCGCCATTCAGCGTCACATCCCCGGCGACCGACGACGGCCCGGCGAGCGTCAGCCGGCCCACCCCAGGATTCATGGTCAGGTGTCCCGTCAGTACCATCGCGCCCACCGGGGCCACCGGCCCATTCGCCGTCACACTCTGATAGTCCAACCCCACCTGGATGGGCTGTAGGGCCGGCCCCGGACCGTTGAACGTCGTGAGCCCTGGCGCAAACGTCCCGTCCACCGCGGTAGTCCCCAACGGTCCGCCGATACTCAGCTCTGCCGGGCGCGCATCACTGCCCGCCACGGTGTACACGTCCCCTTCCACCGTGATACTCCCGCTCCCCACCACCGCCACGGGCGTGACCACCCGCAAGTTGCCGAGCACGTAGGGGGAGCTGGTTATGATGACCGAGTCGCCCGACGTGTTGGCGATCTTCAACGCCTGGAAATGCGACTGAGATGCGCTACCACTCACCATCTGCAGCGTCTGCACCCCCGTCCCGTTCAACACCACCCGGTGTGTCCCCGACGCTGCGAAGTTGAGCGGGCTCATGTTGTAGTTCTGGTAGAAGTTGCCCCCCACCAGCAGTTCCCCCGCCGTCAAGGTCCCCGTCGTGTTCAGCGCGCCGAGAAAGTCCGCATCCCCACTCACCGCCACCGTGTCCGCCGCCTGCTGCATCAGCAAGATCCCCGGTGCCTGCAACGGCACCGCGAACTTCCCCCCCACCGTCAACACCTGCCCATTGATGTCCAACGTGTCGCCATTCAGCGTCACATCCCCGTCCACCGACGACGGCCCGGCGAGCGTCAGCCGGCCCACCCCAGGATTCATGGTCAGATTCCCCGTCAGCACCAATGCACCCACCGGCGCCACCGGACCATTCGCCGTCACACTCTGATAGTCCAACCCCACCTGGATCGGCTGTAAGGCCGGCCCCGGTCCGTTAAACGTCGTGAGCCCTGGTGCGAACGTCCCGTCCACCGCGGTGGTCCCCAACGGTCCGCCGATACTCAGCTCTGCCGGGCGCACATCACTGCCCGCCACGGTGGACACGTCCCCTTCCACCGTCACACTGCCCTCCCCGACCACTGTGACCGACGTGCTCACCGTGAGATCGCCGAGCACGTAGACGTTTCCGCCGAGGATGATGACCGAGTCGCCGGACGTGTTGGCGATCTCTAACTCTTGGAAGTGGGCCTCGGCCGCGCCGCCATTCATCTGCAGCGTCTGCACCCCCGCCCCGTTCAATACCACCTTGTGTGTCCCCGACGCCGCAAAGTTGGCCGGACTCACGTTGTAGTTCTGGTAGAAGTTGCCGCCGACAAGCAACACCCCCGCCGTCAAGGCCCCCGTCGTGTTGGGCGTGCTGACAAAGTCCGCGTCCCCACTCACCACCACCGTGTCCGCCGCCTGCTGCATCAGCAACACCCCCGGCGTCCCCAACGGCACCGCGAACTTCCCGCCCACCGTCAACACCTGCCCATTGATGTCCAACGTGTCCTCGAGTGTCAAATACCCTCCAACCACCGTGCGTCCGACCAACGTCACTGGAGCTTGCACTGCGAGGTTCGAAACGCTCCCCTGAAGCGTTCCACCGAGTCCTGCCATCAGGAGGACGCCCGTACCCGAGATCGTATTCCCGGCATCGACACTCCCGTTCACGATGATCGTGAATCCGTTCGTGTTGAGGTCGCCTCCGCCAGCGATCGTGAGCGCGCCAACGGTCACATTCGCGGTGAGCAGCGGCTGGTCTGAGGTTGCTGGGACGTACACGGTGTCCGTTGAGGTCGGGACACCGGCGGGGATCCAATTACTGGGATTCGACCAGTCACTTGCTCCACCGCCATCGCCGCCCTGCCACACTGCGGTTGCCGGCACCGCAGCCACGGTGATCGTCGCCTGCCCACTCGCCCCACCCGGTGCCGCCGCCGTGATCGTGGCCGCACCGTTGGCGATCGCGGTCACGAGACCGCTCGCGTCGGGAACCGCCACCGACGAGTCGCTGCTGGACCAGGTATAGGCGATGCTGTCGGTGATCAAGACGCTGGCGGCGTCGCGTGCCTCAACCGTCAGCTGCGCAGTGCCACTTATGGTCGCGATGGTCTCGGCGGAGGGGGTGACGGTCACCGTCGCGCCGCGGTAGCCTTCTAACACAACCCAGCCCCCTCCGCCCACGAACACCCTACCGGAGGAGGTACTCCACACATCGAACAGCTCATTGCCTATCCCGGTGCCGATGTCGGCCCATGAGGTCCCGTCGTAGTGATAAACCTTGCCAGAAGTGCCCACCGCATATACGTCGTTGGGCGACTGCGACCAGACACCATTCAGCGACACGGCTCCCGGGCTTGGCAGCGTGTCCCACACCGTGCCATTGAAGCGCAGCACGAGTCCCCCGTCCCCAACCGCAATCACGTTGCTCGGCGCGCTACCGTGGATCCCGTTGAGAGCACCCGACGCGTACGTGCCAAGCGAACTCCACCCCGTCCCGTCAAAACTCAACAGCTCACCCGACGCCGTTACGGCGTAGCCGTTCGAGTCGGAGAAGCCCCATACGTCATTAACGGCCGAGCCACCTGGCGAGCTTATCGTACTCCACTGTGCACCGTCAAAGCGCGATGTCAAGCCATTCTGAGCCACGGCATGTATGTCTCTCGGCGACGACCCCCACAGCCCTAGAATATCGCTGATACCCGGTCCGCTGTTCGACGTCAGGGTTGCCCCATCGTAGAGCAGGACGTCGCCGCCGCCCCCAATGACGATATCGTTCGACTGGGAGCCCCAGATAGACAGGTAGTTGGCGGGGAAGTCCACGCGGAGAGAGTCCCAAGTCGTGCCATCGTAGCGGAGGATACTCCCGGCGATCCCTGCGGTGTACACCTCATTGTCACCGATGCCCCAGATAGAGCGGAAATTCTGGTTCGTGAACGTCCACTCTGTCCATAAGTTCACGGGGGCGGACGTGACCTCGACGCTCAGCAACCCGTAGGCAATCAGGGTGTCCACCGTGGCGGCGATCGTCGCTTGACCATTGGCCACTGCCGTGGCGAGTCCGTTGCCATCGATCGTCGCGACGTTTGAATTCAGGCTGGTCCATATGACCGTCGGAGACATTATGAGACTGTCATTCGCATCGTGCGCCTCGGCACCGAATTGCTGCGTGCTGCTGACGCCGGAGATGCTGGTGCCATTCGGTGTCACGACCAGCGAGGCTATTGCTTGTGCCACCGTCACCGTTGCGCTCCCACTCGCCCCACCCGGGGCGGTCGCCGTGATCGTGGCTGTCCCGTTGCCAATGGCTGTCACGAGACCGTTGGCGTCGGGTACCACCACCGACGAGTCACTGCTCGACCACGTGTAGGTGACGCCGGACACCGGGTTGCCTGACTCGGTGGTCGTCGCGGTCAACTGAACCGTCTCGCCCAGCGAATTGAGCGTGGTGCTTCCCGGCGAGACCGCCACCTGCGCGCGAACGCCCCGATAGATCCGCCCCGCCCCGCCGACCACGAACACCGAGCTGCTCGAGATGCCATGGACGTCGAACAAGCTGGCCGCATCGTCGTCCACCGCCGTGCCCCATGTCGAGCCGTTGAATCGGCGCACGAAGCCGTGGTCGAACACACTCCCCGACGCCACGAAGATCTCTGCGCTCGCCGTCCCCCAGATACTTTCGTAGTCGGGGAACGAGTGGAAGGTGACCGTGCTCTTTCCGGGCAAAACCGGCGTCCAAACGTTGCCGTCCCACTGATAGGCGGTGGTGTCTTCCGTCACGACGTAGACATCGTTGAAGTCCGTGCCCCACACACTCCTGATGAGGTTGCCCGTCGGACTGAACTGCTGGGTCCAATTCGTCCCGTTGTACCGATAGATCAGCCCGCTTGCCCCCACCGCCCACACATCCACCGCTGACGTGCCCCAGAGCGAGTACATCGTGCCCGCGGCGGTGAGTTGAGACACCCAAGCCGACCCATCCCAGTGATAGACCTGCGACCCGGCGGTCACGAAGATGTCGTCAGGCGACGCTCCCCAGATCGAAAACAACGACGCGCTGGTCGAGAAGCGCGGGAGCGTGTCCCACACGCTCCCGTTGTAGTGCAGCAGCCGGCCCGAGCTTCCAACCGCGTACACGTCGGTCGTCGAGGTACCCCACACGTCGTACAAGACGCTGGTGACACCGGTCAGCTGCCCCGCCCAACCCGTCCCGTTGAACCGTACTGCGGTGCCGCTCGCACCGACGGCAAACGCCGCGGTCGGGCTCGCCGTCCAGACCGCGTTCAATGTGTTGCCGGTCCCGCTTGCCTCTTGCCGCCACAACGTGGCCGGAATGGGCGTACCGCTCGTGAAGAACACCGTCAACGTGGCATAGCTGGTCACGCCACCGGCCGTCGCGGCGATCGTCACCTGCCCGCTCGCCACGGCCGTGGCCACGCCGGTCGAGGGATCGACCGTGGCGACGTTTGGGTTGAGACTCGTCCAGGTTGCGGCGCTGTCGACATTCGGGTTGCCAAACGAGTCGAACATGTTCGCCGTAAATGTCTGCTGGGCGCCGACGCTCGAGAGCGTCGCCCCGATCGGGTCGACCTCGATCGACGCGATCGGCACATCCACAGTCACCGTCGCGGTTCCGAATGCGCCACCCGGTGCTGTCGCCGTGATCGTCGCGACGCCGCCGCCGACACTCGTGACGAGACCGGCGGCGTCGACGGAGGCGACGGCGACGTCGTCACTCGACCAGGTGAACGGCACGCCAGATACCACGGCTCCGTCAACGTCGGTCATCTGAGCGGAGAGCTGCACTGTCTGCCCAAACGCGGTGAGCGTCGGGCCGGACGGAGTGACGGTGACGCTCGCCCGAACGCCGCGGAGTATCTTGCCTGCTCCACCCACGGCCCACACGGCCCCCGTCGAGATCCCGCTCACGCCGAAGAGGTCGGCGCCGGTGTTATTCACAACAGTGGTCCAATCGGCGCCGTCATACGTCACGACGATACCGTCATCCGTGACGGCGAAATTGGCCGCGACGAAATACACCTCGGACGCCGATGTCCCCCAGGCATCCTTGTAGTACCAGAAGAACGTGTCCACACCCGTCGCCTGCTGCGTCCAGCCGCCACCGTCCCAGTGGAACACGAGGCCGGAGTTCCCGACGACGTACACGTCGTTCGGCCCGGTGCCCCACACGCCCTGCAATTCCGAGCTGGTGGGACTGGTTGCCGCGCCCCAACTGCTTCCGTCATAACGATAGATCTGTCCACCCAACCCAACGGCCCAAACGTCGTTCGCGGACCACCCCCAGAGATCGAAGGTGTTGGTGGGCAGGGTGGCCTGCGGCGACCACGACGACCCATCGTAGTGGTAGATCTGGTTGCCGCCGGCCGCGAAGATGTCGTTGGGTGAGGATCCCCAAATCGCGCTGAACACGAGCGAGGCGGGCGATGCGAACGTCGGGATGGTGTCCCACGCGATCCCGTCGTAGTGAATGACCCGCGCGCTCGAGCCCACGGCGTACACGTCATCGGACGCGGAGCCCCACACGTCGTTGAGGGTCGTGTTGATCCCCGTCAGAACGCCGGCCCACCCCGAGCCGTTGTAGCGAATGGCCGTCCCCCCGCTCCCAACGGCCCAGGCGTTGTCAGGCGCCGGGGCCCAAACTGCGAGCAGTGAATTGCCCGTGGGCGTGGCAGGGCTGGTCCAATAGCTGACCGGGACATCCCCCGGCGCCGCCACCGTGAGCAGCGCGTACCCGGTCACCCCGCCTGCCGTCGCCGCGATCGTCACCTGCCCGCTCGCCACGGCCGTGGCCACACCTGACGAAGGATCGACCGTCGAGACGTTGGGATTGAGACTCGACCACTCCACGAGGGCGCTCGGGATCAGGGTCCCGCCGGCGTCACGCACCTCCGCTGTAAAGGCCTGCGTCGCTCCGACCGTGGTCACAGTGGCACCCGTGGGAGTCACAGTCACCGAAGCCGGGATCTGCCCAATCTGTACCGTCTCCGCACTCGCCAGCGCGTTGTTGGTCTCGTCCAGCTCGGCCACCGTGTTCGCCGTGTCCAGGATCACGCCAAACACGTAGGCCCCGTCAGGCACAGCCGGAATCCCCACGTCCGGGAACACCGTGGAGGTCTGGCCCGGATCCAGGACGGGGATGACGCTCACGCCGGCCTTGGTCAACACCAGATCGGTGGATTCGATCGTTGCATCGGTCGACAGGTACACCGCGTACGACGAGCTACCCGACGACGCGTTGCCCTGGTTCTGCACCTGAATCGACACCGTCACCGTGTCGCCAGCGTTTACCTGCGTGGGGCCGCTCACGCTAAGCGGTACGAGGTCCGGCAGGAGCGTGTCGCGCACGACCAGCGTCGCCGTGTCGGCGACGAGCGGCGCGACGCCCGCCTGCGCAATGATGAGCGTTTGGCCGACGGCGACGGATGTCGCAAGGCCCGTCGCATCGATGGTGGCCACGCCGGAATCGCTCAGAGCCCACTCGGGCAGGGTCGCGATCACGTCTCCCCTCGCGTTCCGTACGGTCGCGTTGTATTGCAGTTGCGCCGCCAGAGTAAACAGCGTGTCGAGCGTGCGATCCAGCTCGAGCGACGCCGGCTCGTTGGTGACCGTGACCGCAATGGAGTCCGCGATGGCAGGGTTCACCGGACTAACGGCGCGGATCCACGCCAAGCCCGTCGTCTGCGCGGTCACCACGCCGTCAGACGTAACGTCGGCCACACCGGGGTCGTGTGACGACCAGATCACGGCGGCGCGCGGCAGTGGGTTGGCAAACTGGTCCTCGATGGTGATCCCGGGCGCGTACGAATCCGCAACGCTCGTCAAGGTCGTGTCGGTCGACGTGAACTGGATCAGGGCCGCGGGTTCCGCCCAGTTGATGACCGCGCCACCGAGCTCCTCTTCACCCGATGTACCCTCAGCGGTCAACGGGTTCGCATTCACCAACTCGATCGTGAGCACGTCGCCGTCTGCCGGGTTCTGATCCTCGGCCGAGATGTAGATGTCGCTGCCAGGGTTATTCTGGCTGAATTGCAGCCCGTTGAATGTGAACGTGCCGCCGGGACGCACCACGGTGAGCTGCCGCTGGCCGGCGTCGAAGTTGACGAACTGCACGTTGTCAAACCGGGTGATCGTCCCCTGACCGATCCGGATGGCGGCGCCGTCGAGCCTCAAGCCGTCGATATCCACACCCTCGACGCTGATCGTGCCACCCACGATGAACGGCAGGCCGGTGCCGGGACTGATGAGCGTGCCGTCGATCCGGATGTCTGACAGCAGGACAATCGTCGGCGCGTTGGGCATGGTGAGATTGTTGAAAGGGCTCGCATTCGGGCAGGCGAGCGATACTGTCTGTGTATCCACTCCGGTGGCGCCGAGATGCGTCGTGTGATTGCCAGCGGCCTGGAACGCCCCGCACCTAGCACTGAAGTTGCCGGCAAAGAACAGGTGTCCGTCGACCAGGAGGCCGAACTCGTCGCTGCCGTCGAACACCACGCTGCCCGCCCCGAACGAGGGATCTCTGCTCACCTGCAACGTGTCGGTCGGATCCTTCATCGCGAGCACGCCCGTGCCCGACGTCTGGAAGTCACTGGCGCCGACGTAGTGCGAGTTGATCGTGAACGTCCCGGCAGCCACGTCGATGGAGTCGGTCGTCACTCGCCCTCCTGTGCCGACGTTGCCTATAACACGCAACTTCGAGATCGAGCCTGAGACCCCAGCGCTTCCGGTCACGGTGACCCAACCCTGCGGATTGATGATCCCTGCCCGCACGTCCCCGGCGATAGTCAGATCAAACGTGCTCGTCGCTAGCGTCGCTCCGTCATCCATCCAGAGCGAGTTCACGCTCGTGGCCGCCGTGAGCGCAGGCTGTGGCGAGACGTCCGCCGGAATCACGACGACGTCTGTATCGCCCGGCACGTAGCCACCGCTCCAGTTCCCCGCGTCATGCCAATCGGTACTGCTCGCGCCGCCTGTCCATGTCGTGGTCCACCCGCCGGGCCCCAACCGGAATGCCTGACTCGTGTCAACGCCGAGTGCCCCGGCCGACGCCGCTAGCATGTGCGTGCGCAGCGGATCGGCGTGCCAATTGCCCTGCATCTCGAGGAACAGGTCGCTGAACCGGGCAATACCGCCACTCGCGTTCACGGTCAATGTCCCGGTGAGCTGTGACGGGCCACCGTCCGGATCGGGCGTGAGCGATATCGTGACGGCGTCGGTCGCGCCAGGCACCGTGTTGTTGAACCCGTCCACGATGTGCACGTCGATCTGGGGGAGCGTGGACCCGCTGGGCACGAAGTCGGGCTGCGTGAAGAACACGATGCCGGCGGGTGCGCCCGCCGTTGCGGACGCGACGAACAGCACGGTGTCCACATCGGCCACGAGCACGGTGAGCGTGTCGCTGTTCGCGCCGACCGTGCTGCCGAGTGTCCAGGTGACCGAGGACCAGCCGTCGATGTTGGTGGGCGTGGTGTCGCTGGAAACCTGCCCGTCACCCGACGGGATGAAGATCACGGGCACACCCGGCACGGAGTTGCCGAACTGATCGATGATCTCGACGGTGGGATCGATCGGCACGACCGTCAGCACCGGCGCCGACTGCCCCTGCCCCTCCTGAATCACAATGCTATCGGCGGCGCCCGGTGTGACGTCGAACGTTCCACTCACTGCGTCCGTGAGTCCACCGCCGAACGCGCGCAGGGTGTATCCTGTCCCCACTGTGTCCACACTGATGTCGTCAAAGGTCGCCACTCCCGAGACGGCGGCGACAGTCACCGTGCCGAGGAGAGCCGCTGCTCCTCCGGTCGGATCGTTCTGGAGCGCGAGGGTAACGTCACCCGTGAAGTCGGTGGCGACCGATCCGGATCCATCCTGCGCCTCCACCCGCACGGCCGGAGTGATCGCCACGCCCGCGGCGATACCGGAAGGTTCCTGCGTGAACGCCCACTGCGTAGCCGCCGGCACGCACGTGCCGTCGCCGTTGTTCTTGGGACCCTGGATCGTATCCACCACGAGTTCGTAGTGACCTACGGACCCGTCGGCGCTCCCCACGATGATGCGATGCTCTCCGTCCACGTTGATGCCGACGGAATCCACCCAATCGATACGCGAATCGGTGGTCGTTCCGTCGTCGTCGTTGGTCGCTAGCGTGTCACCGGCGGGCGTCACGAGACGGAGGATCGTGTTCAAACCGGACGGCGGACTGAGCACGGCCGCACGGGTGGACACGCGGACCCCGTCGCTGCGGCAGGCTCCGAACTTGAACCAGTCTGCCGCGCCGCCGGATGGAATGTTCAGCCCGCGTAGCGTACCGTCGGGAGCCACGAGCGTCGCCTGCCCCGAGGTGCCGTTGACGAGCGTGTCGGCGTTGACCGACACGCTGTACGTCGAACTCCAACGGCCGGCCGCCGGTGGCGTGGTGGTACCGAACCCGACCAGGCTCCGGAGCCGGACCGTGATGGCCCCCGTGCCCGTCGCGCGCAGATTCAGGCCGTTGGACGTGACGGTGGTGTCCGGCGTGGCACTGGGGCCGCCGATGTCGACCTGATAGGAGTCCGCACGCGCAATCGACGCCCAGGTGATCGGCACCGTGAAGTTGAACGTGCCAGCCGGCAGGCCGGCGCTGAACTGCGGCTGCATGTCCACCAGCGTCGCGTTGACCGGATTCTCGCGGTCTTCGACGATCGTCACGGCGGTGGAGTAGTACCCGCTGATCGCACCGCTTTCGAGCGCCTCCACCACCACCTGCACGCGCCCCTCGGGAACCTGCGTGAAGGAGCCCTCCCACACGTCGCCGTTCTGCGTGAGGTTCTTGGCCTGGTCGTAGGAGGCCGCGGTGTGTTGCACCCGGACCCGCACGGCACTGAAGGGGATCGTGGCGGCGGGCGCGGGCTGCGGCCCCACAGCGGTGCCGCCGCGGGCAATGCGGATGCTGATCACGCCGCCACCCTGTCCCGGCGCCAACGGATCGTCGCGGCACGCCAGAAGCACGCCGACAGCGACGAGCGCTGCCCCAACCAGCCGTCGACTCGCCGCACTCATGGGATCGTGATGACGATGGGCAGGTCGCCGAACCCGCTGCCCTCGGGCGTGGTGCCCTTCCCTCCCAGCAGCAGGAAGGCGGCCGCGCCCGCGGCCCCCGCACCGAGCACGACGAAGATGATCGGGAACTTACCCTTCCTGCGCGGCACCGATATGCCTGGTTGCCCCGCGACCCGCACCCCCGCCTGCACTCGCACGGTCTCCGCCGGTCGGAGCAGTACCTCCTCCTCCCACACCGTCCGCCCCATGTCCGTCACTTCGATCCGGTACCGGCCCGACGGACCGACGAAGATTCCCGATCCCACAAGCGAGCGCGCCAACTCAGGCCAGTGCCAGGACTCCAGCGGGTGCACCGTGAGCGTTCCCGTGCGGTTCAACGTGATGTCCAGCGCGCCCAGGATGTGGTTCTCGGCCCGCGCGACTTCACCCGGTGTCAGCCGTCGAGGGGAACCGCGGGCCGCGGACACGAGCGGGCCGGCCGTGAGCTGGCGCACCGTGTCGCGCGCCACGAGGAGACCGACCACGCGTCCCGCTGGATCGACGAGGAAGCTGCCCACGCGATCCGCCTCCTGCGTGCTCGTCAACACGGCCATGTCTCCGGCGCGCGCCTCCACGCGCACGCGCCGCGGCGCCAGCTCGACGCAGTCCGGCCCGCCCACGACCCACAGGTATTGGCCCGCCTCGATCGGTTCGCCCATGATCGCCGAATCGGCGGAGACGGTGGTCGTCTGGAGCACTGCCCCCGTCGTCCGATCGTACTGCGCTACGGACGCGGTGTCCCGGAGCGCGCCGGACTGTACCCGGACCACCGTGGCCCCGCGGATCGCCGGGTAGCGCACGAACACCAGCCGCGCTCCTACGCGCACGCCCCACTCGCAGGACTCGGGCAGTTCAAAGCGCTCCGACCGCACGGCGACGACGGTGGCGGCGAGCGACCGCTCCACTCCCCCTCGGAGTGCCGACTCCGTGGCCGCGACGACGATCGTGGGCGTCACCGATACCCGCGTCGTGACGCCCGGAAGCACTTCGAGTCGCACGCGCACGGTGTCGAACGCCGGACCCGTAACGACGGCATCGTAGATCCCGGCGCCGGCGGGCAGGCCGCCTTCAGGCACGGGCCCCGCGCCGAGTACCAGCACGCCGGCCTGCACCCCGACCGGGAGGATGACGAACTCCACGGTGCCCGGGCCCGCTGGCGCGATCCCGATCGGCCAGGCCCAGTCGTGGGACACGGTGGCGGGGCCTGACAGCGAGTCGGCCTGTATCGCCGCGCGCGCGTCGGTGAACAGCGATCGTGCTCGGTCACCCAGGTTGACGGACGTGAGCGCGAGACCCGGCTGGCGGTGGACGGCCCATCGCGCCCACGCGCGCGCTTCGCTCTGGGAGCCGTTCTCCTCGAGGATCTGCACGAGCGACTGTACGCCCTCGGCCCAGATCGCTGCGGGAAGGCCAACAGGATTGAGGCCGCGGCGCAACAGTTTGATCGCGCTGTCCGGCTCCAGCTCCAACGTGACGAAGTAACCGTCGAGGGCCTGCTGGATGAGGGCGGTACCGGAAACCTGGGCCGCTGCCGAGCCCGGACTGGATGAGAGCACCGCGGCTGCCAGCGCGACGCTCAGGGCGGGCACACGTCTACGACCGGGCGGTAGGGAGGACCTGACGACCGCTCGTCCGCACGCGTTGAAGCGCCGCGACGTTACCCCGGTTCGGCTTGCGGCGTCCTCACCTCCCTGCGTCGTGATGCCGTGAACCTACGTGCCAATCCTGCCCTACGGAAGATTCGTGCCTTACCGGCCCCGGAGCACGATGGTTTCCCGCGCTCCGGGTCTGACCGTCACGCTCGTGTCCTGCTGCGCCACCCCCCCGATGCTGTAACGCAATCGAATCATCACGCCGGCCGGAACCTCTCCGGTCCAACGCGACTGGCTGGTGGCCACGAGCGAGTCGTTGACAAACAGATCTCCAGGAGGGCGGAGGCCGACGATGAGGGTGCCCGTTTGTGCGACGGGAGCCGGCGCCGCGACCGGTGGCGGCGGGGCGCGGGTTGCCGAGAAGCGAATCTCGGTGGTGTCACCGGCGGCCACCGTCACCCGTTCCGACTGCGTGACGAAACCCTGGGCGCGAATCTCGATGCGATGGCTTCCCGGCGTGAACTCCCCGCTCGTGCCGGCGAGTCGCTGGCCGTCGACGCCGATCGCCGCTCCACGCGGCAGCCCGGTGAATCGGAGAACCCCGGTGGTGGGCGCGGGCGGCGCGGGTGCAGTCCCTCCCGCCGCCGGATCGCCGGCCGCACCGCTGGATGGGTCTGCTGGTGAGGGGCTCGGGAGCTCCGCCTGCGGCCCACCCGGCGGGACCGCGGCCGCATCGTCTCCAGTCCTCCCCGTCGGCTCCACTCCTCCAAACGGCCCCAAAAACACGACGGCCGCCGCGACTGCGGTGACCAACACCGTCAAGGCGCCCGCGACCTTGAGGCCTCGCCTCCCACCCTTCTCTCGTATCGGCGGGATCGTCTGCGGGGTTTGCAGAACTTCCGTGCTTACCCGGCTGTACGATCGCGGGTCAACCAATGTTGCAGCCGTCGCGTCGTACCTGTAGTCACCCAACTCGGCGGTGGGTCGCTCCAACGCCTGGATAAATCCGGTCACTGACTTGAACCGGTCGGCCGGCTTCTTCTCGATCGCCTTGTGCACCGCGCGATAGACATGTTCCGGGAGGCCCGATTGCATGTGTTGCAGCGCAGGTGGCGGTTCCATGCAGTGTTTCTGAAGCACCGCGATGGCCGAATCCGCTTCGAACGGAACGCGGCCCGAGAGCATGCGGTACGCCATGATCCCGACCGCGTAGATGTCGGAAGCGGCGGTGACGGGTTTCCCCATCCCCTGCTCGGGCGACATGTAGTGCGGCGTACCCACGACCGAGCCGGATGCCGTGATCGTGCCCTCGGTCAGCGCCTTGGCGATGCCGAAATCCGTCACCACCACGCGGCCGCGCGTGTCGATCATGATGTTGGCCGGCTTCACGTCCCGATGGATCACCCCATGCTCGTGCGCGTAGTCGAGCGCGTCGGCCGCCGGGTGCAGGATGTTGAGCGTGTCGTGTAGCGACAGTTTTTCCACGCGCTTGACGCGTTCGTCGAGCGACTCGCCTTCCAGGTACTTCATGGCGTACCAGAAGATCTTGCCGCTGCCCGAGATGCGGTAAATGGGAATGATGTTGGGGTGATCGAGCGCGGCCGCGGTTTTGGCTTCGCGCATGAAGCGCTCTACACCGTGTCCGAACGTCAACTCGGGGGGCAGCACCTTGATGGCCACCTTGCGGGCGAGGAGCACCTCGGTGGCGAGGTAGACCACCGCCATGCCACCCTTCCCGAGCATCTCCTGGATGGTGAACTCGCCCGCCGTATCCTCGCGCAGCATCTGCTCCATGTGCGCGAAGGCGTCCGGCGTCATGGACGCGGTCGCCTCCGCCTGCCCCTCGGCGTCAGAGACCAGCGACCCGCAGTTGTGGCAGAACTTGGCCTTGTCCGGGATCGGTGTGGCGCACTGCGTACAGTACAAACCCCCTCCTTCGAGCGGGGGAGGAGTTGCCAGACTGCACGCTGAGGGGTTCGCGGCGCGGTGTCAAGACAGAGGGTACGAGCGTAGGAGGGTAGGAGAGTGGGAGGGTACCCTCTTACCCTCTTGCCTTCCTTCCCCCATAATTGTTCCGTTCGCGGGCTCACCGGAGGTCACATGATCGTGCTCGCTTCTTTCCGTTCGCGATCCGCACTCGCGGTCATGCTCATCACCCTCGCTCTCGCCGCGTGCTCCGGCGGTCCTGAGACCGCCCAGATTCAGGGATGCGACGGGGTGTCGTATCAGGGCCGCACGTATCAGGATCTGTGCGATTCCGGGCCGTCATCGGAGACCGGCCAGACGACGATCTGCGTCGGGAATGATTGCGTGTGCTTCAACTACGCGTGCAGCTCCGGGTGCCTTACGAGCGTGAACGCCTGCGGGTCGGCGGGGCTCGTGGCCATGCCGCTCGCATCCGCGGTGACGACGGACCCGGCGTGCGCGGGACTGGCGGACGACACCGACATCGCGTTCCCCGAGTATCTCGCGGAGTTTCGGCGCGCGCTACCGGTCAAACAGCGCACAGCCGGAGCCGGCTAGTCTCGTAGCGTCGCCGACTCCGGACCGCGCAATCCGCAGGTGGGACGGCTGATGGAGGTCACTCTGCCCGCCCTGAACCAGATCACGCCCGTCATGCAGGGCCAATCGAGTCCTGCGTCCCTCCGCTGCCAGTTTCCGAAGAACCAGATGACCGACTCTCCAGACGGCCGGATATCGGACGGCGCTCCGACGAGACGGGCCACCTCTCGATCCGCCATGTCGTGCTCGGTCGCGTTCCAACAGACCGTGAGGCGACGGTTGGGGCAGTCTTGTAAGGTGTTTGGACTCTCCTGTGGGTCGGGAGTCGACCCAGGCGGCTGAGGGGACGCGCAGCACAGCATCAGCGCGGCGGCTGCCGGCGCGAGGAAACGCGCCTTGGTCATAGCTCGACGCAAACGAGAGGAGCGAGGGTCACCGCAAGAACATAGCCGCTCAGTCCGCCAACGCACGCACTCGGTGTCCCAGGGCGCTGGAGCGACTGCTAAGATGATCAGTCATGTGGCAGCGAGCCACGTCGTCCCGGTCGCACCGACACGAACGAGAGTGCGGCTCTTCCCACCGTTCGAGCACGGGCCCAAACCAGAGCCGGAGATCCAGGCCGCTCCTGAGATACACCCACTGGTTCGGCTCAATGACTCGATCCGGACTTCCCAGCAAAGCTTCGACATCGACTCTGGTCAGCCCGCAATCGAGGTGATCCACGCATTCGCGAAACGTGTTGCAGGCCACTCCGACGGCTGCCGGCCGGGCAGACACCGGCGGCCGTCGGGCACACCCCACGAGCGTGACCGCGAACAAGAGCAGCAGTCCGGCGCGGAGGACCCTCATCCGACACATGGCCAGATTCCCTCACTGTCGATCAGAACGCGTGTTGCGCTAGCGCCCCCGGCAGGACTCGAACCTGCGACCCTCGGCTTAGAAGGCCGATGCTCTATCCAGCTGAGCTACGAGGGCTGGTCATCTCAATATCGAACGTCCAAAGTGGGAAGTCCAATCGCCAAGCTTCAGCGCGTGACCCGGGCGTCCACTCCGGCGCGTCCGGGACGCGACGCCTCCATCCGGTCTGCTTGTCACCGTCCATCAGAGGCTCCCAGAGCTGCCTCTCGTCCGGCGTGAACCCGTCGATGATGTCGGCGCAGATTTTGGGGATCGCCTTTGATGCGGATGAGGAACGCGTGCTTCGACGTGTCCGGCTCGCCAAGGCAGCGCGCAATCTCGGTCGGGACCTGGACCCAAAACCACGACTCAGTGTCGGACCACCATGATCCGCCCTGGCGCCGTTCGACGGAGTTGCCGCAACGCGTGCGTTGAATGCCGCACGGCTACGGGCGCGTTGAGTCGGGGCGGCCGGATTTGAACCGGCGACTTCCTGCTCCCAAAGCAGGCGCGCTACCGGACTGCGCCACGCCCCGTCGCACATTCTAGCGTGTACCGTGCCAACAACTTAGCGGGTACGGGAATGAGTCACAAAACCCGTCACCCGGTGCCGAGCTCTGCCCCGTCCCCCTGCCCGTCCGCCTCCCCACCCTCCTTCTCCTTCTCGACCAGCTTCATCACCTCGGCGACGAGCTGTGTGCGAATCGTCGGACGTCGTTCGCTCACCGGAAGGGGCACGGCCTCCAACTCGGCCGCGATTCCCATGAGGGTACGGGCGTGATTGCGCAGCGCGGCGGGGAGCGTCTGTCGCAACAGCACGCCGGGAATCTCGGTCTCGCCCGCCCGGTACTTCTTGAGCTGGGCGCTCTTGATGCCCGCGGCCCGAGCGATGTCCGCCACGGAGAACTTGGCACGGTCCACGGCGCGATCGACCTTTGCGGCGTGGGATTCGGGAGTATCGGTCATGGGAGGTCCACCCGAGGAAGGTCGGTCAAGACGCACGCCGCGCGTGCGCCGGTCATTATTGCCGAGTCTGGAGCCACTCGGCAAGCTGCCGAAACGCCTGGCCCCGATGACTCACTCGGTCCTTGGCCGCGGGATCGGCCGTACCGAACGACTCACTGAGATCATCGGAGAAGAAGATGGGGTCGTAGCCAAACCCGTTGGTGCCTTGTGGCTCCTCCAGTATGCGGCCCCGGCACGAGCCCTCGAACGTTGCGGCGGGTGCGTCCGGGCGAGGGAGAAACACGATCGCGCAGCGATACCGCGCCAATCGCTTGTTCGGCGGCAGCCCGTGCAGTCGACGAAGCAACTCTGCGTTGTTGGCCGCGTCCTGCTCCTCCGCCGGACCGTCGACCATCGCGAATCGGCGGGATCGTACTCCCGGAAGACCGCCGAGGCTGAACACCTCGAGACCCGAGTCCTCGGCCACGGTAGGGAGCTGGCCGCGCTTCGCGAAGTACTCGGCCTTGAGACGCGCGTTTTGTTCGAACGTCTCCCCGCGCTCGACGTGTTCCTCTTCCGATCGCTGGTAGATCGCCACGTCGTCCGGAAAGACGATGCGGTATGGAATGCCCTCGAGCAGCTGTCGGATCTCGCGCTGCTTCCCCGTATTCCTCGTGGCGACCAGGAGAATGCGTTCGCTCATCGCCCGAGCGCTCTACGCTGCGCGGCGAACAGGTCCTGCACCGCCCGAGCGCCCAGATCGACGAAACCGTCGAGATCCGTCCGCGCATAGGGAGCGCCTTCGGCCGACACCTGAACCTCCACAAAACGCTCCGGCTCCGCCATGACGATGTTGGCGTCCACGTCGGCCGCGCGGTCTTCGACATAGGACAAATCGACCCGGTGCTCTCCCTCAACGAGCCCCACCGAGACCGCCGCGACGAGACGCCCGAAGGGGTTCGCGATCCCCGTCTCGCCGGCCAACCACGCGCACGCATCCGCGACGGCCACCGCCCCACCCGTGATCGCCGCCGTGCGCGTTCCGCCGTCCGCCCGCAGCACGTCACAGTCCACGTAGATGGTGTAGTCGCCGAACGCGAAGGTCGAGAGCGCGACGCGAAGGCTCCGTCCGATCAGTCGTTGGATCTCCGACGTGCGCCCTCCGGCGCCCCGGCGCTCGCGCGCGGTCCGCTGCGTGGTCGCCCGCGGGAGCATGGCATACTCGGCGGTGAGCCACCCCAGGCGGGAGTCGCGTCTCCACGCGGGGACGCCGGCCTCCACACTCGCCGTGCAGAGGACATGCGTGTCTCCGAACCGCACCATGCAGGACCCCTCGGCCAGGGGGTTCACGCCACGCTCCAGCGACACCGGCCGCATCCGGCCGGCGGGCCGCCCGTCAGGTCGCATGCGCCTCACCCTCGGGTTCGGTGAAAACCTCCTCCTCCTCGGGCAACGCGCCCAAGCGACGCAACCGCCTCGACAGCCTACTCGGCTTGGGCTCTTCCGGCTCGGTCACACCCCACTTGGCAAACGACCACTTGAGCAGCGGCGGGGCGGCGAACGTGGTCGCGATGACCATCAGGATGATGGCGCTGAACAACTCCGTCGTAAGCACGCCCGCCATGAGTCCCATGTTGGCGAAAATTAACCCGACCTCACCACGAGGCAGCATGCCGAAACCCACCGCCGGACGATTGAACTTTCTCGACCAGACCGACCAGCCGGCGACGATCTTGCCCGCCGCGGCGATCAGCGTGATCAGCAGCCCGAGCAGGAGCACCGAGCGGTTCTCCGCGGACAGGGGGCTCAGGAGCCGCACGTTGAACTGCGACCCGATGCTGAGAAAGAAGATGGGCGTGAAGATGTCCGCCACGGGACGGATGCGCTCCGTGATGGCGTCGAACTGATTGCCCCCCGCGAGCACCATGCCCGCGGCAAACGCGCCAATGATCATGGCGGATCCCACAATACTGGCCAGCGCCGCCAGCGCCAGCGCGAACGCGAAGGCCGCGACGAGCAACACCCCACCCACGAATAACCGGTCGATCAGCACGAAGACCCGCCGCATCACCACGAGGCCAACGCCGACCGCAAGCACGAGGAACCCGATCGCCGCACCCACGGACCGCGAGATCTCCAGGACACTCGGCTCCCTGCCGGCAACGAGCGACGCCACGAGCCCGAGCAACACAAGCCCGATCACGTCGTCGATGACCGCGGCTCCCACGATGAGACGCGACTCGACCGAACCCATGACCCGAAGGTCCTTGAGCACTCTCGCGGTGATGCCCACCGAGGTCGCCGTGAGCGTCGCGCCCAGGAGAATGGCCGTCGTCATCACGTTGCCGTGGCCGAACTCGTGCCGGGCGAGCGGGGACAGCCAGAACAGGATGCCCAGGGTCATGGGTGTCGCGACGCCGACCACGGCCACCGTGGTCGCCGCCCGTCCGACCCGGAAGAGCTGCCCGATGTCCGTCTCCAGCCCGATCTGAAAGAGGAGCACGACGACGCCGATCTCCGCGAGCACCCGGATGATGCCGGTCACCGGATCCCCCACGTCCGCTGGGATGACGCCGAGCATGCTCGAGCCCAGGAACATGCCGGCGATCAGCTCTCCCAGGACAGGAGGTTGACCGATGCGCCGGAACAGTACGCCGACGGCCGCGCCCACGGCGAGCATGACGGCAAGCACGAGGAACAGCCGAACGACGACGTCGTCGCCGGCGCCGCCGGTTGCGGCGGCACGCAGCAGGCGCGGCAGCACGACCGCCGCGCCGAGCGCCACGGCGACGAACGAGACCCGGCGCATCGCCTAAAGCGGTCGCCTAGAGCGGTCGCCTGGCCTCAATGGAAAAGGTGTGGGCGTAATGCGTGAAGGGAAAGTCGAAAACCACAACGTACGATGTCGAAATGATGATCTGAAACGGTCGTCGTTCAGTGCGAACGATCCGGAGATTCTCCCGCGCCTCACCAGGTACCCTCATGTTGTCCATTTCCTGCAGTATCCGCCGTTGGATCGTCACGTCATCGATCGCGGCGGCGAACTGTGCCTGCGTGCGCATCGCGTCGCGCAGCGCAACATACGCAAAATACGCCTGACCGACCGGAATGGAGTAGTAGGCTATCACGACCACCAGGAGAATCGAGAAGAGGCATCCGATCCGGCCCCGTCCCCGCTCGTTCCGCACCCGCCGCAGCACGCCTACCATTGGGACTGCGCCCCGTCCACGATGTCGGCCACGAGCTTCTCGAGCGCTACGCGCCGGCCCTCGCTTTCCCGCGGAGGCTCGTATTCGCCGTCGACCGAGATGCCGGTCCGTTGCCACAGGACGCGGTCTTCGCGCTGGTCATAGATCTGCACCGACAGCGTGATCTGGACCCGTCGTCGCGTTACGGCCACCTCGCCGCCGGGCCCCGCGCGCTGAGACAAAAGCATGTCCGGTTCGTAGCGCGTGATGGTGCCGGTCACGACGGCGTCCGCCGTTGCCTCGGCCGACGGACGAAGCCCCAGCCGGCGTTGCATGGCCTCCGTCACGGACTCGCTCACCTCCTGCGTCAACGCCGGCTCCGCGGTCTGATTGTCGAACGGGAGGATCGCCACGGTTCGGATGTTGCCCGGCAGCCCCCCGCCCGCGAATCCGTACAGGCACCCGGAACTCGCGCCAACGGCCACGAACAGCGCTGTGAGGCTACGGATGCTTCCAAATCGTGGCATCGATTGCCGCCAGTGTGTCGATCCCCTGCACGGTCAGTTGAAACACCGCGGGCCCGGCCGGAAACCACACGGTCCCTTCAAACGGATACGGAGACCCGCGCGTGAACAGCGTCATCACCCTGCCCACCAACTCGTTACCCCTGCGCAACTCCACCTGCAAGCGTGGTCCGAGCTCACCCTCGTCGGTACGGTACGTCAGCGTGTCCGTCACGCGGGCATACCTCCACACCTTCACGCCGCCGCGCTCCTGGCCCGCAACCGAGGCCATTGGACTCGGCGGCCGCGGAACCCCCAACAGCCCCCAGAACAACGGCGAAGACCGCACGAGTGCTTCCACGTTCTCCTCAGGCTCGGCCCACGCGATCGAATCACCCATCACCACCGCCGCCCCGGATCGCCCGAACGGCGCACGGAAGTCGAACCGCACCGAATCGGGGGGGGCGAAGTGCACCGCCGCCCGGCCGCGCGAGTTTCCCTTGTCCGTGCTGTACGTCCACCGCAACTCGTACCGCAACGGCAGGGTGGGCGTCGCCTGCCGCACCCACCCCTCCACCACCGCCATCTCGAGCGCGGGCAAGTCACCCGGCTCGAGCCGGCCCGGCACACCGCACCCCGCCGTCACGATGGCGGCGGCGATGACGGCATAATAGGAGAATCCGCGGCAGACGTCAAGCGCAAAACATTGCATGACAACCATTTACATCAGTCGCACCGGATCTTGGACCGGCACCAAGCATTGCCGAACTGAGGCCGGCAGCGCCCGAACTCGCTGATCGGCATCCACGGCGATCAGCGACGTGCGGGCGGTGGCCAGGAGGGTGCCATCCACCACGCGCTCGATCGCGTACCCGAACACCACCCGGCGGGACGAGGCCTCCCGCACCCAACACCGCACACGCAGCGCGTCGTCGTAGCGTGCGCCCCGGCGGTAGCGCAGGGTGGCCTCGACCACGGGGAGATGAATCCCTGCCTGCTCGAGCTCACGGTAGCTCACTCCCAGCCGTCGCATGTGCTCGGTGCGCGCCTGTTCGCACCACACCAGATAGTTGGCGTGGTGGGCGAGCCGCATCTGATCGGTCTCTGCGTACCGCACACGCAGCTCAATATCGGTGATCGACGCCTCGAGGTCAGACATGACGGGGCAAGCTACCGGACCCCATCGGCAGAATCAAACACCCAGCCCTGGTTGCCCGCCTTCGCGGCGGATCGGTATACTCTCGCCCGTGTCGAACGCCATCATTGTCTCGGACGTCCACCTGGGACACTCTCCGCCCGATACCGCCCGGGCCTTCCACTCGTTTCTGGAGACGGTGCCCCAGGCCGAGGACCACGTGGTGCTCAACGGCGACATCTTCGAGTTCTGGTTCGAGTATCGGCACGTGATTCCCCGAGCCGCGTTCCCCACGCTCGAGCGGCTGGCCGCCCTCCGCGCTCGCGGGTGTCGGCTCACGTTGACCGGGGGAAACCACGACCGCTGGGGCGGTCCATTCTGGCGCGAGTACCTGCGCGCCGACTTCTTCCCTTCGGGGTCCCGCATGGAGCTTGGCGGACGACGCGCCTGGGTGCATCATGGCGATGGTCTGACCGAGCGCGGGCTGGCCAGCCGGATGCTGCACGCGGCGATCACCAGCCGCCTCACTGTCACGACCTTCGGGCTCCTCCACCCCGACCTGGGCATCGGTCTTGTGCGTCGCCTGTCTCCTTGGCTTGCGGGTAAACGGCGGGACGCCAAGTCTCGCGAGGCCGCTCGCGTTCGACAGCGGCAGTTGGCCGCGCGGCTGCTCGACGAAGACTCGGGGCTCGAGCTGGTGGTGTTGGGACATACCCACGAACCGTGGATTGAGCAGCTGCATCCCGGCCGCTGGTACCTCAACCCCGGTGCGTGGGCGGAAGGATGCCGGTACGCCACGGTCACGGCGGAGGGACCGCAACTGAAGCGCTACGGAGCCTGAAGCGCGACTAGAACCGGAGCGTCAGGCCGGTGGCGACACCCCCGCCGGGCACCGTCCGAATCGCGAGATCGCCGGGGAAATCCCATAACTGCGCGGCGACAAATGCCTCGGCGGCGGACAGCAGATGGTTGAAGCCGAGCAGCACCAGCCAGTCCTGGAGTTCTTGCCGTTTTGCCTCCACGGTCTCCGCGCCGATCGATTCCTGGTAGTCGAGCTGCTGAGCCGACTTCACGACCATGGTGAGCGTGACGCCCTCCCAGAGGACAAACGCCGCCCCGGCCCCGCGTCGCCCCAGGACGGACTGGCCCCACCCGGGCAGCACAAACGAGCGCAGCGCCGCGCCGACCGGGGACACGGGCGGGTCCACGCGAAACTGAGGCACCGGTATCGTGTCCGCGGGGTCCGGCCTCTGTGGCTGTCCGCCTCGCGCCGGCGGCGGGCGGACCTGACCCTCGACGCGGCCGGCAAACACGGCGACCACGATCGCCATCGCGATCAGCGCGCGCATAGTACTGGGAGCCGTCCGGGGAGCAACTCCACCGTGACCTCCTGATCGTCAGGCAGCCGGAGCTCACCGTCGAAATGCACTGCCATCGGTCGATCCGACGTGACGGCGAGACTCGCGGTCTGAAACAGATGTACCGGCGGGAGGCCTCCATGGGTCCCGCGCACGACCCGGGGAACGTAGCGGAGGAACTGGAAGGTCGAGACCTTGCGGATGATGCACACGTCGAACAACCCGTCGTCGGGCTTCGCATCGGGAGTGAGGCGGAACCCTCCACCGGCGCTGACACCCAGCGAGATCTCCATCATCGTCATTTTGGCGTCTTCGCGATGCTCCACACTCGTCACCCGAAGTCCAATCGGCTCGAATGCCCAGAAGGAGCGATAGACCGCGGCGAGGTAGAGCGCGAACCCGCTCAGGTGATCCATGCGCAGGGCCTGGCGCACGACTTCCGCACCGAACCCGATACCCATGCCGTTGATGAAGAACTCGTCGAGCGCGCGTCCCACGTCGAACCGCCGGACCTCGCCGTCCAACACGCGCCGCAAGTTCGCCTCGACGTTCCCGGGTCGCAGCCCCAGCAGTTTGGCGAAGTCGTTGCCCGTGCCGATCGGGACGTGTCCCAGGACGGCGGGATCGCCGCCGGCGAGCAGGCCGTTCGCCACCCCGTGTACGGTGCCGTCGCCGCCCACGGCCACCACGACCGGCCATTCATCGCGACGTGCGGCCGCGGCGAACTCGGTTTCCTGCCCTGCCCGCGTCGTGGTCCGAACCTCGGCCTCCCACCCACAAGCTTGCGCGGCCGCTCGCAGCTTGGTCTCGAGGCCCGTGCCGCCGCCGCGGGCCGCGCGAGGATTCAGGATGAGCAACGCACGCCGGTCTGTGCCAGGCGCCCGCGCACCGAGGGTCATCCGAGTCGGGGCGTGGCGGGAGCGTGTGGGAATCGAACCCACCGGAGCCGCCGATGGCGCCTCCCACCGGTTTTGAAGACCGGACAGACCACCAGGCCTGATCCGCCCCCGCGATGCGTCACGAACGCCGGGCTATCAGGTCGATCTCCACGAGCGCGCCCTTGGGCAGCCCAGCCGCCTGCACCGTGGACCGCGCCGGCTTGTGCGTGCCGAACCGACGAGCGTACACGGCGTTCATCGCCGGGAAATCACTCATCGATGCCAGGTAGACCGTGGCCTTCACGACGTCGGCCAACGACGATCCCGCCGCACCCAACACGGCACTGAGGTTGTCAAACACACGTTCCGTCTGCGTCGTCACGTCCGCGCCGACCATCTCACCCGTCGCGGGGTCCAACGCGATCTGACCGGCGGTGAAGACCTGGTCACCCGCGATGACGGCCTGGCTGTAGGGGCCGATTGCCGCGGGCGCGCCCTCCGTCGCTACGATCTTCATCGCCGTTCCCTCTCTAGAAGAGCCCTTCGATCCGCCCGTCGCCATGGACGCGCATGCGCTCCGCCGCCGGCGTCTTTCCCAACCCGGGCATGGTCATGATATCGCCCGTCAGCGCGACCACGAAGCCCGCACCCGCTGAAGGGTACACGTCGCGGATGGTCACGCGGAAGTTTGTCGGCGCCGCAAGCAGACTCGGATCGTCGCTAAACGAATACTGGGTCTTGGCCATGCATACCGGAACCTGCCCAAGGCCGAACCGCTCGAGCTGACTGAGCGCCTTCGAGGCCTTCGACGTGTAATCCACTCCATCAGCCCGGTAGATCTTGCCGGCGATCACCTCGATCTTGTCGCGAAGCGACATTGCCGGGTCATACAGCGGTTTGAAGTTGGCGCGTCCCTCGGCAAGCATGGCCAGTACCTCCTCCGCCACCGTCATCCCACCCGCGCCGCCCTTTTTCCACACCTCGCACACGGCCACCCGCACACCGCTCTCCCCGCAGCCCCGGCGCACCACTTCGAGCTCCTCGTCGCTGTCCGTATGGAACCGGTTGAGCGCTACGACAGCCGGCAGGCCGTAACCGGTCACATTCTCGATATGGCGTGCCAAATTGGCGAACCCCCGCTCCACCGCCCCGGGGTCCGGTGAGGTCAGCTGATCCTTGCTTGCCCCGCCGTGGAGTTTCAGCGCCCTGATGGTGGCCACGATCACCGCGGCCTCCGGATTGAGGTTGCCGGTGGGACACTTGATGTCGAAGAACTTCTCGGCTCCGAGATCCGCACCGAACCCGGATTCGGTCAAGACGATATCGGACAGGCGCAAGGCGGCCTCGGTGGCGATCAACGAGTTGCATCCGTGCGCGATGTTGCCGAACGGTCCGCAGTGCACGAAGGCCGGACCACCCTCCAGGGTCTGCACGAGGTTGGGCATCAGGGCGTCGCGGAGGAGTAGCGCCATGGCGCCTTGCGCCTTCAGCTCCGCGGCCCGCACGGGCTCCTGCCCTCGGGTGACCCCAACGATGATGCTGCCGAGCCGCCGCTCGAGATCCGCGAGGTCCCGCGCCAGCGCCATGATGGCCATGATTTCGCTCGCCGGGGTGATCACGAAGCGTTCCTCGCGCGGCACGCCGCCCAGCGGGCCGCCGAGCCCGATCGCGATCTGCCGCAGCGCGCGGTCGTTCATGTCCATCGTCCGCGGCCAGGTGATACGGCGCGGCTCGATATCGAGCGCATTCCCCTGGTGCAGGTGATTGTCGAGCATGGCGGACAGCAGGTTGTGCGCGCTGGAGATCGCGTGAAAATCTCCCGTGAAATGGAGATTGATGTCTTCCATCGGCACCACCTGCGCGTAGCCGCCGCCTGCCGCCCCGCCCTTGATGCCGAACACCGGTCCGAGGCTGGGCTCGCGGAGACAGACCGCCGCGTTCTTCCCGAGGGCGCGGAGCGCCTGCGTCACGCCCACCGTGACCGTCGACTTCCCTTCGCCCGCGGCCGTCGGATTGATCCCGGTGACCAGAACGAGGCGCGCGTGGCGCGGCCGCGTCATCACCTTTTCCAGGCGTACCTTGGCCTTGTACTGTCCGTACAGCACGAGGTCGTCGGGCTCGAGCCCCAACTCCCCGGCCACAGCCGTTATCGGCCGCATCCTGGCGGCCTGGGCGATTTCAATGTCGGGTGGTATCGGTGAATTCGTCATCGTCCCCTACATCCCTCGGGTCATCCTCGGTCCAAAGCAATCGGCGGCATTCTGCGCCGTCAAAGCGGCGACCGTATCGGCCCCCACCCCACGCAGCTCCGCCACCCGGGCCGCCACGTGCTTCACGTAGGCGGGTTCGTTGCGACGCCCGCGGTGCGGCACCGGCGCGAGATAGGGCGCGTCCGTCTCGACGAGCAACCGGTGCGGCGGAACCTCCCGCACGAAGTTAACGCCCTGCCACCGTTTGAACGTCACCATTCCGCTGAACGACACGTACGCGTCTGCGTCCATGCCGGCCTCGAACACTCCGGCTCCTGCTCCGAAGGAGTGGAGCACGAGTCGCGCGGTCGTTTGGCGGATCATGGCGGCCATGTCGTCGTCCGCCTCGCGCGCATGGACGACGACGGGAAGCCCGGACTCCTCCCCCAAGCGCAGTTGAGCCTCGAACGCGCGTCGTTGCACGGCGCGAGGGGAAAAGTCGTAGTGGTAATCGAGCCCGGTTTCCCCCACCGCGACCACCTCGTCCATCGCGAGGGACGCGCGCACCGCTTCCTCCGCCTCGGGCGACCAGGTCGTCGCGACGTGGGGGTGCACACCCGCCGTGGCGGAGAGTCCGAACCGCCGCGCGATGTCCACCGCGGCGCGACCGGCGGCCACGGAATCGGCGACGGCGACCACGTGTCCCACGCCGTCATCCCGCGCGCGCCGCAGCACATCGGCGAGATCGTCGGCGAATTGCTCGTCGCCGAGGTGACAATGGGTGTCGACCAGCACCGCGCCGGCCAACAATCAGGGCGCGACGGTCGCCGGTGCCGGTTTCGTGATCGCGCGCGTGCCGCGGGCGTCTTCCCCCGGCCAGCGCATCTCGATCAGGCGCAGAACGGGTGCGGCGATGTAGATGGACGAGAACGTCCCGGTCACCAAGCCGAACGTCACCACCAACGCGAAGCCGCTGATTACCGGCCCGCCGAGCGCCAATAATGCGAGCGTGGCCCCAAGGGTGGTCCCGGACGTCAGGACGGTGCGCGGGAGCGTCTCATTGACGCTCCGGTTCAACAGGTGGTACAGGTCTTCACGCTTGAAGCGCCGGATGTTTTCGCGTACGCGGTCGAACGTGACGATGGTGTCGTTCAGCGAATACCCGATGATCAACAACACCGCCGCGACGACCACCAGGGACACCTCGAGATTGACGTACGCAATGAACGCGATTGTCGCGAGGACGTCGTGAATCGTGGCAATCACGGCCGCCAAACCGAAACGCCACTCGTAGCGGAACCAGAGCACGAGGAACGTCGCCCCGAGCGACAGGACCACCGCCAGCATCGCGCGATCGCGCAGTTCCGAACCGACCTTGGGGCCCACCGCCTCCGTGCGCGCGATCTCGAACCCCCCGGCGCCGAAGGCGGCGGTGAGCACGCTGTCCACCGTCGCCCCGGTCTGCTCCGTGACCTCCTCGCTCACATCCTGCCGCGGATCGAGCCGCGCACGGATCGCGAACTCGCGGCCCGAAGACCCGAACGTCTGAATCTCCGCTCCCCCGAGCCCGGCGGCACTGAGCGCCGATCGGATACGCTCCGTCGTCATCGATTCGTTCATGGCGGTCACCTGCATGAACGTGCCACCGGTGAATTCGATGCTGAAATCCAGTCCTCGGGTCAGCAACAATACGAACCCCGGGACGACGAACAGCGCGGTGATCAGCACGGCGGGGCGCCAAAACCGAAGGAAGTCGTATCGTGCTTCGTCGAACAATCGCATCAGATCGTCAACTCCTTAGTGGCGTCGCGCCGCTGCAGCCAAAGCATGAAGAACGTTCTGGTGACGAAGATGGCGGTGATCAGCGACGCCACGATGCCGACGATCAGCGTCACGGCGAACCCTTGAACGGGACCCGTACCGAACTGGAACAGGAACGCGGCCGTAATGACCGTCGTGACGTTGGCGTCGATGATCGCCGGCATGGCGTGCTGGAATCCGGAATCCACCGCGAGCCTGCCCGTCTTGGCGAGCTTGAGCTCCTCGCGAATGCGCTCGAAAATCAGCACATTGGCGTCAACGGCCATGCCCAGCGAGAGGACGAAGCCGGCCAACCCCGGCAGTGTGAGGGTCGCACCGAACATCGCGAGCCCTCCGAACGTGAACAGCACGTAGAGCACCAGCGCCCCGATCGCCAACAAGCCGGCCGTTCGGTAGTACGCCGCCATGACCAGCACGACCAGCAGGACCGCCGCGACGGCCGCGTTGCGACCCTTGCGAATCGAGTCCAGCCCCAGACTCGGACCGACGTTGCGCTCTTCGACGATCTGCAGCGGCGCCGGCAGCGCACCCGCCCGGAGCACCAGCGCGAGGTCCTGCGCCTCCTGAACGCTCTGACTCCCCAGCTCGATCTGCCCCTCGCGTCCAATCTGCGAGCGGATGATGGGCGGCTGACGGAAGACCCGGCCGTCCAGGATGATCGCCATGTAGTCGTTGATATGCTGGCCCGTTTCCCGCTGGAAGACACGCCCACCGCGCCGCGTCAGGCTGAACCGCACGATGGCTTGATTGGTCGTTGGATCGATCGTGGCATCGGCATCCGTGAGGGCATCGCCGGACAGCAGCGATCGACGATCGACCGCGTAGAGGGGCCGGTATGAGCGCCCAGCGTTGGACGTGGGTTCCGACGCCCACATCAGTTGGATCCCTCGCGGGAGTGCGCGCTGGACGGCCGGATGATTGATCAGCGAGTCAACGTGGACGAACTGCTCCTCGAGCACGAGGTATTCCCCGGGGATGCCCCCACCAAATAGATGCTCGCTGAGCGGCCGGTCCGTCAGACCGGCCGTGGAATCGGCCGTCGTCGAATCGGCGGCCGCCGAATCGAGGCCACCCAACAAGCTCTCCAGCGGCGTGGCCGCGCCGCCCCCCGACCGCACACCGACCCGCGTCAGCGCCAGGTCGATGGTCTCGAGCGCGTCCCCGAACTGGTTGTCCATGTCCGTGATGCGCCACTCGAGGAACGCCGAGCGCTCCACGATCGCCCGTGCTCGACCGGGTTCCTTCACCCCGGCGAGCTCCACCACAATGCGATCGGTCCCTTCCTTCTGGATCAGCGGTTCGGCCACGCCGAATTCGTCGATGCGCGTCCGGATGACCGTGAGCGCCCTGTCTATCGCGTCCTCGCGGTTGGCGACGGGGCCACCGCTCTCATCGATTTCCAAGGCCAGATGGATCCCGCCCCGCAGGTCGAGCCCCAAGCTGAGGGGCACACGCCGGACGGTCGTATTGCGCATCTGTCCATCCGGGCCGCGTTCCCGGATGGTGACGTTGCGCGGAATGAGGGACACGACCGCCAGGATGACGAGCCCCAAAATGACGAGCAATCGGTTACGTATGGTCGGCGACATCAGTCACTTGTTCACAAGGAAGCGTTAATGGTTACCCATGCCCTCGAATGCTGTCAACGAGGCCCTTCGCAACCGCGAAGTCGTTGTCGAGCTGGCGTTTGAGAGCTTCGGGCGAGTCGAATCGCGCCACGTCACGGAGCCGAGCCAGCCAGGACAGCTTGATTGCCTCGCCGTACATCTGCCCAACCGGCGTGAAGACGTGCGCCTCGAGACTGAGCGACGCGTCGTTAAACGTGGGCCGTGGACCGAGGTGCATCATGCCGCCGCCGCTCCCCCGGCTCCACTCGACGTGCACGGCATACACGCCAATCGGCGGGAGGAGTTTCCTGCCGTCCCCGATGGCGATGTTGACGGTCGGATATCCGAGCGCACGTCCCCGACCCGCACCGGGAACCACCGTCCCGATACATGAATACGGGCGGCCCAGTTGCACCGCCGCCGTCACGAGATCCCCTCCCGCTATCGCGCGTCGGATCAGGGTCGAGGACACCACCCGGCCCTCGACCTCCACTTCGTCCACGACGTCGACCCCGAACCCCATCGACCGACCCAATTCCCGCACAAGGGTCACGTTCCCCGCCCGCCCTCTTCCAAACCCGTGGTCGTGGCCCAGCACGAGCTCCTGGAGGTCGAAGCGCTCGCGCAGCAACTCGAGGAACTCTCGCGGCGTGAGGCGGGAGAGTTCGCGCGTGAACGCGAGGAAGACCACAATGTCGAGTTCACATTGCGCGAGAATCTCGCGCCGCTCCGTGGCGAGCGTGAGCAGTGCCGGAGCAGCCTGCGGGTTCACGATCTCGAGTGGATGGGGCTCGAACGTCACGAGCAGGCTTCGCCGGCCCGAGGTCCGGGCGCGCCGCGCGATCTCCTCGAGCACCTGCCGGTGCCCCAGATGCACCCCGTCGAAGGTGCCAACGGTCACCACAGTGCCGCGACCGTCCGCCGGCAGCAGTTGCGTCGTCACCCTTCCAGCACCACCCGCGGCTTGAGGGTCTCCCCGGCCCCGACGGCCACAGCCACCAGGCTCCCCTCGTGCACGAGCGCGACCTCGCCCTCTACGATCGCGTGCCGCAGGGGGCGTCCGTGCACGATATCCTCGCGCTGCTCGGCGTCCAACTCGAGCGTGGGGAGGTGGGAGACCGCGGTAACGGGATCGAGGACCGTCGCGCCCGCGACCGCCTCCGGGCGCACGGCATCCGTCACATTGAACGTCCCCACACGCGTGCGACGCAGGCTGGCCAGGTACGCGCCGCATCCAACGCGCGCGCCGAGATCCCGTGCCAGCGCCCGCACGTACGTGCCGGAACCCACTTCCACCCGGAAACGCACGCGATCCGCGTGGCGCTCCGTCATCGCGAACGCTCGCACCTCGACCGCCCGGGATTCGAGGACCGGAGCCGCCCCTCCCCTCGCGAGGCGGTACGCCCGGACGCCACCGACATGCTTGGCCGAAAACCCTGGTGGCCGCTGGGTGTGTTCACCCACGAACGTACCCATCGCCTCCCGCAGCGCGGCGTCGCTCACGTCCCGCCACGCATCGCTGGTGCGAATGAGGACCCCGGTCACGTCATCCGTATCGGTTTCGGCTCCGAGCGCGATCTCGCCCTCGTAGGCCTTCGTGAGGCCCACCAGGAAGCGGGCGAGTCGGGTCGCCCGTCCCACCACCATCACCAGCAGTCCCGACGCAAACGGGTCGAGCGTGCCGGCGTGCCCCACGCGGCGCACCCCGAGCGCCCGGCGTACGGCGCCCACCATGTCATGGGACGTCGGCCCGGCGGGCTTGTCGAGCAGCAGGAAGCCGTCGCTCACGTGACGTCCTCGGCGTCGTGCAATTCCGCGAGGATCGCGTTGATGCGGCGGGCGTGCTCCAGACCCCGATCGAGTACGAAGTGCAGTTCGGGCATGGACCGCAACGACATGGTCTGCGCCAAGTGCGTGCGCAGGAAGCCCCGCGCGTGCTGCAGCCCTTGGATCGCCGCCGCCCTCTCTTCCTCGGTGCCGAGCACGCTTACCCGCACTTCAGCGTGCGACAGGTCGCGCGTTACGTCCACGCCAGTGATCGTGACGAACCCGACCCGCGGATCTTTGAGTTGGAGGCGAATCGCGTCGGCAAGCGCTTCGCGGATGGCGGCGCCGGCGCGTTCGGCACGGTAATGGGGTCGGCGCTTCACAGCATGCTCCTTGCGGAATCCACGACCCGGACCGAACCGAGGTTCTCGATGAACTCGTCCACGGCGGAGAGTACGGCATCGGCCTGCCGGCGATCCGTGGTCACCACAGCGCAGGCGATCTCGGCGCGTTGCCAGAGATCCTGATGAGCCGTCTCGGCTACGGAGACGTTGAATCGCCGGTGTACTCGGTCTTTCAGTCCCTTCAGCACGCTACGCTTGTCCTTCAGGGACTGACACCCGCTGAGATGCAATTCCCACGTGCCGAGCCCGACGATCACCTTACCCGACTTTCGCGGCGGCCGCGGTCTCCAGCGTACGTGCGATCTCCTCGATGAGGTAGGCCTCGAGCACGTCCCCCACCTTCACGTCGTTGAAGTTCTCGACGCCGATCCCGCATTCGAGCCCTTCCTTCACTTCCTTGACGTCGTCCTTGAACCGCTTGAGGCTTCCCATCCGTCCCTCGTACACGGCGACCCCGTCCCGGACGACCCTGACCCGTGCCGTTCGCCGGATCAACCCATGCCGTACGTAGCAGCCCGCGATCATGCCGAGCCCTGAGATCTTGAACGTCTGACGCACCTCCGCCTCCCCGAGGACCGTTTCCCGCTGTTCGGGCGCCAGCAGTCCTTCCAGCGCCGCTCGCACGTCCTCGACCGCCTCGTAGATGATGCGGTACGAGCGCACGTCGACCGCCTCGCGTTCCGCGGCGTTGCGGGCGTTGGCGTCGGGCCGGACATGGAACCCGACCACGATCGCCCCGGACGCTTTGGCGAGCAGAATGTCGCTCTCGCTGATCGATCCCACACCGCGATGGATGACCTCCACCCGCACTTCATCGGTGGAGAGCTGCGCGAACGCGTCCGCCAGGGCCTCAGCCGGACCACCCTGGTCGGCCTTGATGATGATGCGCAGGGACCGCACGTCACCGGCTTCGATTTGCCGTGACACGTCTTCGAGCGAGATACCGCGCAGGCTGCGTCTGTGCGAGGCCTCGCGCTCCAGCCGCTGCCGCTTCTGCGCGATGTCACGCGCATCGATCGTGGCCGGAACCGCCTGGAACGTGTCGCCCGCCTCCGGCACGCCGTCAAAGCCGGTCACCTGCACGGGAATCGATGGGCCCGCTCGACCCACGCGCTGCCCGCGTTCGTCGAGCATAGCGCGCACGCGACCGGCCAGGTTCCCGCAAATGAAGTCCTGTCCCACCTCGAGCGTTCCCGACTGCACCAGGATGGTCGCAACGGGGCCCTTGCCCGCGTCGAGCGTGCTTTCGATGACGACGCCATGCGCCAGGCGATCCGGGTTGGCTTTCTTGTCCAGCAGGTCGGCCTGCAGCAGGATCTTCTCGAGGAGCTCGTCGGTCCCGACGCCCGTCTTCGCCGACAGTGCCTGCGCCATCGTGTCGCCACCGAACTCCTCAACCACCACGCCCTGCTTGAGCAGATCCTGCTTCACCTTGGCCACATCCGCCGAGGGGAGGTCGATCTTGTTGATGGCCACGACGAGCGGCACCCCCGCGTTGCGCGCGTGGCTGATGGCCTCGATCGTCTGCGGCATGACTTGGTCGTCAGCCGCCACGACCAACACGACGATGTCGGTGATCTGCGCGCCACGGGCGCGCATGGCCGTGAATGCCTCATGGCCCGGCGTATCGAGGAAGGTGATGCCCCGGCCGTCCGGCAGCAGCACGTGATACGCGCCGATGTGCTGGGTGATCGCACCCGCCTCACCGGCGATCACATTGGTTTTCCGTATGTAGTCGAGCAGCGACGTCTTGCCGTGGTCGACATGTCCCATCACGGTCACCACCGGCGGCCGCGCAGAGAGATCCTCGGCGCGGTCGGCCTCTCCGACGACCAGCGAAGCGGTGGGCACGTATTCCTCCTCCCGCACCGCCTGAAACCCAAATGCGCCCGCAATGAGATCGATCTGGTCGAAGTCCAGCCGTTGGTTCACCGTCACCATCATGCCCAGCTCTTTGAAGCAGAACGTCACGATGTCCGTCGGGCGAATGTTGAGAATGTCGGCTAGCTCCGAGACGGTGATGAACTCGGTGACCCGGACGATGGTCTTTTCGCGCTCCCGCTCCTCCTTCCGCATCTGTTCCGCCAACTCGCGCGCCGAGGGTTCTCCATCCCGCCGACGCACACCCTTTCTCGCTCCAGGGCCCGTCAGCGCCGCCATGGTCCGCGAGATGTTGGCTTGCACCGCTTCTCGATCGACCTTGCTGCGTTTGCCCCCCTTGCGACGACGCTTCTTGTCCCGCCGTCGGTCCTCGATGCTCTCGCCCGGGGCGGCAGAGGCGATCGGTTTCGGGCCGGCCGACGCGACGGGACGCAGCGGCGGCAACCGCTCCACGCGTTTGGGGCGCGGGGGCGCTGGAACCGACTCCTTCGTCCGCTCCTCGACGTCCGGCGCCGTCGAGGGCTCCCCGTGTCCACTAACGGCCTCCTCGGGCTCGCCTTCGCCCGCCTCTTCCGGTGATGCGACAACCGCGGCACGATCCTGGCCGGGTTCGCGGAAGAGCGCCGCGGCTCGTTCCTCGAAACTCGGCTTTTCCTCTTGCACACGCGCCTCGATCGTTTCCGCGGTCGCGGCAACCCGTGCCTCCTCCTCCGCGTCGATCCGGGCCTGCTCCTCCGCCTCGCGCGCGGCCACCTCCGCCGCCGTCCGGCGGCGGCGACGTGGCCGCGCGACCTCCGTGGTTTCCGGCGCCGCCTCCCGGCGGCGCCGCGCCCGTGTCTTGGTAGCCTCGGGCTTGGCGGCCTTCCGCTTCTCACGTTCCCACTTGGCACGAACGAGCGCCGCCTGCCCGTCATCAAGCGCCGAGAGGTGGCTGCGCACATGAATGTCCATGTCGGCGAGAAGCCGCATGAGCTCCCCGCTGTCGACACCGAATTCTGCCGCGAGATCGTGGATCCGCGTCTTGCCCACTACTTCCTCCTCATGTATCCGTATCCGCCGTCCCGACCATGCCGGCGGCCAGCGCGCGATCGCGCACCCCCACGGCCTGGACCGGCGGTCTTCCCAACCGGCGTCCCAAGTCCTGTGACGAAGGCCCGATCAAGACCGCCACCCCGCGATGTCCCGCCAGGCGACCGACCTTTTCTTCCGTACGAGGGCTCCGATCCTCCGCCATCACCACGAGCGCCACCTCCCCCCGCTGCAAGCCGGCTCGCACGCCCGCACTCCCGATGGCCAGCGATCCGGCCTTCAACCCCAATCCCATCAGTCGCCACTGTCGGTCGGTCACCATGCAACGTCACGCCTCGGGTTTGGCTTCGGCCGGCTCCCGTTCCTCGTCGGACTTTTCCGCGATGCGGGGCTGACCCGTCGCCTTCGTCTCGTTGCCATCTTGATTGTCCTCAGTCAGTTCGCTGAGGAACTCCATCAGGACATCGGCCTGCTCCGCCGTGATGCCCTCGATCTTGAGTACGTCCTCGCGCTCGATATCCAGCACATGACGGAGCGTGCGGAATCCCGCTTGTTCCAAGGTCGACAGCAAGTCCGCCGGCAACCCTTTCAACTCGCCGAGGTCCACGTCGGCCACCAACTCCTCTTCGGGCTGCAGCGGCGCGAACAGCGGGCCTTCCCCCCCACGCTCCAGCCACTCCCGTGAGGAATACAGATCGATTTTCCATCCGGTCAACTCGGACGCCAGCCGTACGTTCTGGCCGTTGCGTCCGATGGCCAACGAGAGCTGGTCCTCGTCCACGATCGCCTGAATCGTGCGGCTCTCCGGATCGGAGAAGACCCGGGATACCCGGGCGGGCGCGAGCGCGAGCCTCGCAAATCGCTCCGGGTCCGGAGACCACGGTACGATGTCGATACGCTCGCCGCTCAGCTCGTTCACGACCGCTTGCACCCGGCTCCCGCGCATGCCCACGCAGGCCCCCACCGGGTCCACGGCGTCGTCTCGGCTCACCACCGCGATCTTGGTGCGGCTTCCGACCTCGCGCGCTCCGGCCCGCACTTCGACGATTCCCTGTTGAATCTCAGGCACCTCGAGCCTGAAGAGCGCCTGCACGAACAGCGGGTCGGCGCGCGACAGCACCAACCGAGGCCCCTTCGGCGTCTCCTCGAGCCGCTTCAGCACCGCGCGAATGGCATCCCCCTGGTGAAAACGCTCGCGCGGATTCTGCTCGCGGTAAGGTATGATCGCCTCCGCCTCGCGAAAGCGATTCAGCATGACCACCAAACGGCCGCGTTCGATCTGTTGCACCTCGCCCGAGATGAGCTCACCCACGCGATGGCCGAACTCGTCGCGAATGCGTGTCCGCTCGCCCTCCCGCACCCGTTGGATGATGCGTTGCTTGGCCGCCTGCACCGCCAGCCGACCGAAGCTCTCGAACGGCACCTCCTCCTCCAAGACGTCCCCCACCTGAAAACCCTCGTCTTCGAAGCGGGCTTCCTCGAGCGTCACTTCGGTGCCGGGATCCTCCACCTGCTCCACCACGCTCTTGAGCGCCATGACCTGAATGGTCCCCTTAAGCGGATCGATGTCGATTTCCGCCCGCACGTTCAGGCCATAGCGCCGCACCAGCGCGGCGTGAATGCCGTCGCGCAACAACTCGATCAGCTCGTCCTGATCGAGTTGCTTGGCGTTGGCGAGTTCCCGCAGCGCCGCGATCAAGTCAGCGGGGCTCATACGCCCGTACCTTTCATGGCCAATCCTCTCATGCCCTAAGTCCCTTCAGACGTCGACCGCTCGATGCGTCCCCAATCCACCGCCAGGGTGGCGTCCGCCACATTCGCAAGCTCCACGTTCACGACCTCGTCGCGGCCGGCAATACGCAACTCCACCGCGTCCCGGTCTTCCAGCACCCGCACGATGGTCGCTTTGACGCGACCGATACCCGCCAACCGCACCCGCACGTCGCGACCGACGAACCGCACCCAGTGCTCGCGCCACCTGAGGGGACGTTCGATCCCCGGCGACGACACCTCGAGCACGTACCGCGGCCCCACGAGCCCGGAATCCTCGAGCCAGGCCTCGAGGGCCCGGCTCACCTCCGCACACTCATCAACGGTGATGCCGCGGCCCGGCGCGGCGTCGGGACGATCGATCCGCACCTGCAGGATCACCCGCGTCGCCGAACCCCGGCGGCGCAAGTCCGCGAGCTCGTAGCCCATCGCCGCCACACAGGCGCGCACGTGCGGGACGAGCCGCTCCTCCAACAGATCGGTCATAGAGCTAACAAAAAAGCGGGCCGACTACGCCCGCGCCACACGGTGCAATCTACTCCCCGGCGGCATTGGGTTCAAGCCGCACTCCACCCCAGGTATGCCGCCATCCTCCCGTCGCTCCCCTGGGATCGACGGTGGGACTGGAAATCCCCCGCGTCGTGAGCCGTGCACCAGGGGCTGGCACTGGCGGTCTCGAGCCCCAAAACCCTGGCTCGATTCATGATCACCGCCCGGAGGTCGAGCATGCCTTCGCGGGCGCTCCCGAGCGCCCGATGCACCTCGGGTCCAACCTCATAGCAGTTGCCACAAATCCCTATGCCGCAATGCATTACAATGTCACTGGGCGGGGTGCCGGAGAGTTCAGTCATCGTCTGAAGTCCCCGCTCCACGATCCCAGCTGCCACACCCCGCCATCCGGCGTGGAGCAGGGCCAACGCGCGTCCGGCTCGGCTGGCGAGGAAGACCGGAACGCAGTCGGCAACGGTGACAACGAGCAGAATCCCCGGGGCCGTCGTCGCATGACCGTCCGCAGCCTCTGCCACGTGTACGCCGTCCTCCGACCGCGCATGGCGCCCAATGTTCGATCCGTGGACCTGTCGGCTGCCCACCACCTGCACGAATCCTCCGAGATCACGGAGGAGCGCAGTCCAAGCTGGAACCGCTCCGTCCCCTCTCGCAAGCCGAAAGTCCCACGGTGCCGGTCCGCCGGCCACCCCGGCCACTACGCCCGCCCCGGGTTCGGGCCAGTCGAGCAGTTCGTGACGCGGCATCCCAGAGGGCCCCACCAGGCGCACCTCACGACGCGAGCCTCCGTTCACCGAATCGCCGGCTCCTCCACGCGCTCGATCTCCGCGCCCAGGGCGCGGAGGCGTTCGTCGATACGCTCGTACCCGCGATCGATCTGGCCGACGTTGTGGATCGAGCTCACTCCCTCGGCGGCGAGCGCCGCCAGGAGTATCGCCATGCCGGCTCGGATATCGGGACTCTCCACCGTCCCCCCCTGGAGCCGAGAGGGCCCCGACACCACGACGCGGTGGGGATCGCACAGCAAGAGGCGGGCGCCCAGACCCACCAGCTTGTCGACGAAGAAGAGGCGCGACTCGAACATCTTCTCGAAAACCAGAATGATGCCGTCGCACTGGGTGGCGACCACTACCGCAATCGACGTCAGGTCCGCCGGGAACGCCGGCCAGGGTCCGTCTTCGATCTTCGGCACGTGCCCCCCGAGGTCCGGGCGAATCCGTCGCTCCTGGGGCGCCTGGACTTCGAGTGTGCTCCCGTCGAGCTGCGGCCGCACGCCGAGCCGCTCGAACGCCAGCAGGATGCTCCGCAGATCTTCTGCGCGAACCCCCTCGACGGTGATCGCGCTGTTCGTAATGGCCGCGAGCCCGATGAACGACCCCACCTCGACGTGATCCGGGCCGACATGCAGCTCCCCTCCCCGCAGCAGTCGCTGGCCTACGATCCGGAGACGGTTGGTCCCGATGCCGTCGATCTCCAAGCCCATCTGTTGCAGCGCCCGCGCAAGGTCCTGCACGTGCGGCTCGGAGGCTGCGTTGGAGATGATGGTCTCTCCCACGGCCATCGCGGCCGCCATCATGGCGTTCTCCGTCCCCGTGACGCTCGGCTCGTCGAGGAAGAGTTCGGCCCCCGTGAGATGCGCCCCCTCCAGCCGATAGTCCGCGCCGATCTCCACGGACGCGCCCAGTTGCTCCAGGGCCAGAAAGTGCGTGTCAAGTCTCCGGCGGCCGATGATGTCGCCTCCCGGAGGCGGAAGGGCCACCGACCCGAACCGCCCCAAGAGCGGTCCAGCCAGGAGAATCGACGCCCGGATGCGAGCGCACACGGTGGGGTCGAGCCGCTTGGGAACGACGTTGGCCGGATCGATGCGGACGCTGTTGGGGCCGGTCCAGCGCACGTCCGCCCCGAGGCCCTCGAGGAGCTGCAACATCAGGTCCACGTCCCGAATGCGCGGGACGTTCACGACGTCCGACGGCGACTCGGCGAGAAGGGTCGCCGCGATGATCGGGAGAGCAGCGTTCTTGTTGCCGGCCGGGCGGATAACGCCCTCGAGCGTCCGACCGCCGGTGACGCGAAAGCACTCGGGCATGGTGGGCGAACCATAGGGTTGGCCGGCACGCCGCGCAAGCGGTTCCTTGACACTGTTCCCCGGTGTGCGGAATCTACGGGCGGACACGAGCGCCGTTTGTGCGGCAGGTGAGAGCCCTCCATGGACCTTCTGGTATGCGTGATCGACGACGAAACCAAGCTGAACGCGCTACTCGCGGGATTCGTGGATCTGGGTATCACCGGCGCGACGGTGCTGCAGAGTCAGGGAATGGGTCGCCGTCTGGGAAGTAAGCTACCGGCCACGGGCGAGCTCCAAGCGCTCCTGGCCAGTGTCCGCCCGGAGAACTCCACGGTCTTCTCGGTGATCGAGACGCAGGAGAAGCTGGAGGCGGCGGTCGCGTTGGCCCAGCGCGTGAGTGGCGACCTCGACGCGCCGGGAACAGGAATCGTGTTTACGGTCCCGCTGGGCCGAGTCGTGGGACTAGCTCCTGAACTGAGCGGCGCCGACGCGCCATCCGGGCATGAACCCCGAGCGAACGCGGGAGGGGATTGATGGGTTGGACGGACGTAGTGACGGCTCTGGCCGTTACGGTCATCGCGCTGCTCTTGCTGGCGATCGTCGTGAGCATGCTCACCATGATACGGGAATCGCGGAGCCTGATGAACGCGTTGGAGCGGCTCACGCGTATGTTGGAAGAGGAAGCGCGACCCACGCTTGAATCGGCGCGCACGCTCGTGACGGACACCGCCGCGGTGGTGACCACGGTGCGCGACGAGATCAACGCCCTCGCCAAGACCTCGAAGAGCGTGCGGGAGCGAGTCGGTGACTTGGCCGATGGCGTGGAGGATCGGCTGCAGGACATCGAGGCCCTCGTGGATGTCGTATACGAGGAAGTGGAGGAAACCGCATTGGATGTGGCCGCGGCGTTGCGGACCACGCGCCGCAGTATCTCGATCGGTCGTGCCATGAAGCGCGCATTCCTCGGGCGCGGTCGCTAGCCCGTGCGTCTGGTTCGCGGCCTGACCCTCCTGGGCCTGGCCATCGCGATCGTCAGCCTCACGCCGGACGCCGCGCACGCGTGGACCCCGGGAACGCACATCTTCCTCGGTGAGTCGGTGCTGGCCAATCTCTCCCAGCTGCCGGCCTCCGTCGCCGACCTCCTGCGAGCGTTCCCCTACGACTTCCTCTACGGCAACATCGCCGCCGATACGTCGATGGCCAAAAAGTACGCACCCGTCGGGCGGCACTGCCATTCGTGGCACGTGGGACGCGAGATCTTGGACCGCGCGGAAACCGAATCCCTGCGCGTCTTCGCGCTCGGGTATCTAGCCCACCTGGCTGCCGACGCGATCGCTCACAACTACTTCGTGCCACGGCAGCTCGTGATCACCTCGTCCACGATTGCCCTGGGACACTCCTATTGGGAAAGCCGATTCGAGTCGCACCTCGGCGAGCACTATTCCCGCACGGCCATGGACGTCATCCGCCTCGACCACACCAGCGCCGATACTCACCTTGACCGCATTCTGGCACCCACGATCTTCTCCGTGCGCACCAGTCGCCGGCTGTTCCGGGGCATGGTCGGCATCACGGAAACCCAGAGTTGGCAGCGCGCGTTCCAGCGGATGGCCGCCTATTCTCGCTGGGATCTCTCTAACGACGCCGTTGAACGGAACATGGCGTTGGCCTTCCAACTGGTGATGGAGACACTCTCCAACGGAGCCGGCTTGGCGAACCGCCTCGATCCCGCGGGAGACGCATCGTTGCATCTGGCCAAGCGCATGCGGTTCGACGTCATCCGCAACCGCGTCTCCGGCGATCAGCTGACGCTACGCTCGCTCGCCGACGAGCATTTTGGGTTGCCCACCTATGCGGTGGGCTACTGGGACAGTTCGGGCGCACAGCGGCCCTGGCTTCGGTCCGCGAACTAGGCGCCGTCCCACGACCGTTCGAGGCCGGCAAAGGCCACGAGCAGCTGCTTCGCGCCAACTTCCTCGTCGTCGAACTCTATCGTCACTTTCAGGTCGCGACCCTGCCCAACCAACTCCCGGATCGTGCCCGTGCCGAACAGACGATGCTGGACCCGTTCACCCTTCACGTAGCGCGGCCTGTCTTGCGATTCTTCCGCGGGCTCCCAGGACTTCTCGCCGAACCAGAACTTCGGGCCACCGGATCCAGGCATGCGGCGGGGCCGGTCGAAGATGGAGCTGGTGCGACGGTCTTCGACGACGGCCGGCGGTAACGCCTCGACGAACCGCGACACGCGCGAGGGCAGCAACTGTCCTCCCCGGCGGCGCGACCGCGCCCAGGACAGATACAGCCGGTCCTTCGCGCGCGTCACGGCCACGTAGGCCAGCCGGCGCTCCTCTTCCAGCCCTTCCGGAGTTTCCAGCGACCGGCTCAGGGGGAACAACCCGTCCTCCATTCCCGCCACGACCGTGACGGGCCACTCGAGGCCCTTCGCGGTGTGTACGGTCATCAGGGTCACGCCGCCCTGAGATCCCTCCGACTGATCGGCCGAGGTGGTGAGGGCGGCCTGCTGCAGGAAGCGCTGGAGCGGGGAGCCGGGCTCCTCTTCCTCGGTGATCTCTTCCGACCACTCGGCGGCTGCCGCGATCAGCTCTCGCACGTTCTCCAGTCGCTCCAGGCCGTCCATCCCCTCACCGACCAGCATCGCGTCATACCCCACCGTCTCGATCACCCGCTCCAGCGCCCCGACAGGATCCATCGTCGTCGTACGTGCCCGGAGCTCGCCGATCATCTTCGCAAAGTCCTGGAACGCCTGCTTCGCGAGCGGGCGCAGATCCGGCACGCGGTCCGCGATGCCTGCCGTGTCGAGCATCGAGCGCTCCCACTGGCGGGCCGCATCGCGCAGCGTGCGGAGACTGGCCAGCCCGATCCCCCGGCGCGGGAGGTTCACGACGCGCAGGAACGCCTCGTCGTCCGCCGGATTCACGACCAGCCGCAGATAGGCGATGAGGTCGCGCACTTCCCGACGATCGTAGAAACTCACGGCGCCGACGATGCGGTAGGCCACGCCCTCGCGCCGGAACACCTCTTCGAATGCGCGTGACTGGGCGTTGGTGCGGTAGAGGACGGCCGTGTGCTCCAGGGCAGGCCCCGGACCGTCGGCAAGCGCCCGCAGCTCCCGCACGACCCACTCGGCTTCGTCGCGCTCGTCCGCCGCCGAGAGGACGATGACCCGCTCGCCACCCCCGCGGCTCGTGAACAGCGTCTTGCCGAGGCGTGCCCGGTTTTCGGCGATGATGCCGTTGGCCGCATCGAGAATCACCTGCGTGGACCGATAGTTCTCTTCGAGGCGAATCAGCTCGGCTTCGGGGAAGTCGCGACGGAAGTCCAGCATGTTGCGCACGTCCGCCCCGCGCCAGCTGTAAATCGACTGGTCGTCGTCTCCAACGACGCAGATGTTGCGATGCAGGCCGGCAAGTGACCGGACAAGGAGATACTGGGCGCGATTCGTATCCTGAAACTCGTCCACGAGAATGAGCTCGAAGCGGCGCTGATAGAACGTGAGGCGGTCGGGGTGCTCGCGAAACAGCCGCAACGGATGCAGCAGCAAGTCGTCGAAGTCCATCGCATTCGCCGCCTGGAGCGCCTCGCCCATGTGCTGGAAGACGTCGGCCGCCGCCCGCTCGAACCGGTCGAGGGCCCGCGCCGCCATCTCGGCGGCGGTCTCCAGCCGGTTCTTGGCGGCGGAGACCACGGCCTGGACCTGCCGCGCGCTGATCGTCTTGGCGGAGTATCCCCCGTGATCGAGGAGGCGCTTGATCAGCGCCAGCCGGTCGTCCTCGTCGTAGATGGAAAAATCGTGGGTGAAGCCGATCCGCGGCGCTTCGCGGCGGAGCATGCGCGCCGCGAGCGAGTGGAACGTGCCGATCCAGAGACCGGTTGGCTCTCGGCCCAACAGCTCCCCCACGCGCCGGCGCATTTCGTTGGCTGCGCGGTTCGTGAACGTGACGGCGAGGATTCGTTCCGGCGGGACGCCCACGACCGCGACGTGGTGCGCGAGTCGTGCCGTCAGGACGCGCGTCTTGCCGGATCCCGCGCCCGCCAGCACCAGGAGGGGCCCATCGCGGTACTCCACCGCCCTTCGCTGCGCGTCGTTGAGCCCGACGTCAGCCATCGGGCCGATCGGCGACCTTGGGCAGCCGCAAGACGAACGTCGTCTCCTCGGCAAGCGGATCGACGTCGAGCTTGCCGTGATGGACGTCCACCGCGATGCGGCGCGCGAGCGCGAGCCCGATTCCCCACCCTCCCGACTTCGTCGTGACCCCCGGTTCGAACAGGGAGGCCCGCACGTCCTCGGAGATGCCCGGACCATCGTCCACAATGCGGATTTCCGCATGGTGCGGCGTCTCGTCCACGACGATCTCGATCTTCCCGCCTCGCCCGCTCAAGGCGTCCAAGGCGTTGCGCACGAGCACCTCCATCGCCCATTCCACGAGGGTGGCATCCGCCTCGATCGTCGGTCCCGCGTCGGGCGCGTTGACCGTCAACTCGACGGGATGCGCGTGCCGAGGAAGCCGGGGCTGAAAGTAGTTCGCCACGCGCTCCGCCAGCGCACCGAGCGCCACGCGGTCCTTCCGGGCCGGTCGCCCGATGCGCTCGAACCGCTGCGCGACGCGGTGCAGCCGCTCCAAGTCGTGGCGCAGATGTTGGGCGACTTCCGCCGGTTCCGTCGCTCCTTCTTCCAAGCGCTCCACCCATGCGCCGGCGCTCATCAGCGGTGTCCCGAGCTGGTGGGCCGACTCGCGGGCCATCGCCACCCAGAGCCGGCCGCGGTCACGGGTCACCGCCGCGCGGTACGCCAACACTCCCAGCGCGATGACCGTGACCAACAACGCCAGCTGCGTCGCCGTGAGATAGGTCAAGCGGCGTGCCGCCGGCAGCGCTCCGAAGTGGAGCGTGCCCACGCCGGGTACCTCGATCGGCGGATTCGTGCGATCGAGCTGCGCGACGTACGCCCGCACGACGTCGGGCGAAGCGGAAGGTTCAAACGGGATATTGGCCGCGGCGACGATCCCGCCGGCGGGGTCGGTGACGACCAGCGGCAGTCCGGAAGCTCGGATGTCCGCGACGAGCGTGAGCAGGGTCTCGGTGTCGGCGCCGGGCGAAGCGTCCGCCAGCGCCGCCGTGATCTCGCCGAAGATCCGTGAGCTCTGCCGCGCTTCCGTCCGAAGGTGCTGAATGACCGCCCACGCCTGCCACACCGAGATGGCACCAAGGACCACCACGAAGACCAACACAACCTCCGGCGCGTAGCGCCGGAATTCGTTGAGGGGGTTACGCACCGGGTGGGACCAGTCGTTCCATGCCTGCGTACGGAACGAGCGGTGCGGGAAGTTGCACACTGCCGTCCGCGCGTTGGTTGTTCTCGAGCAATCCGATGATCGTGCGCGGGAGCGCCAGCCCGGAGGCGTTCAACGTGTGGACGAACGCCGGCTTCCCGCCCGCCGCCGGGCGATACCGGATGTTCGCGCGACGCGCCTGAAAGCCCCCGAACGTGCTGGCACTCGACACCTCCAGCCACATCCCCACCCCCGGCGCCCAAACTTCCAGGTCGTACGTGCACCCGGACGCGAAGCCCAGGTCTCCCGCGGCCAGCATCACCACCCGATAGGGCAGCGCGAGGTCCTGCAGCACGGCTTCGGCGTGCTGCAGGATGCGCTGATGCTCCTCCGCCGAAGACTCCGGTGTGCAGAGCCGCACCAGTTCGACTTTGTCGAACTGGTGCACACGAATGAGGCCGCGGGTTTCCTTGCCGTGGGCCCCGGCCTCCCGACGAAAGCACGGAGTGTAGGCGACCCATGCCACCGGAAGGTCCTCCGCTCGAAGCAGCTCGTCGCGGTGCAGGTTCGTCACCGGGACCTCCGCGGTCGGCACGAGATAAAGTCCGTCCTCGGTGACGTACATGTTCTGCTCGAGATCGGGGAGCTGTCCCGTCCCGCGGGCAGACGCGGCGTTGACGAGAAACGGCGGCGCCACCTCCCGATACCCGTGCCGGGTCGTGTGGAGATCGAGCATGTAGTTCACGAGCGCCCGCGACAGGCGCGCCCCGGCGCCCGTCAGCACCGGAAACCCGGTGCCCGTCACCTTGGCCCCGCGCGGCAGATCGAGGATGCCCAACCGCTCACCGAGGTCCCAGTGCGAACGGGGCGCAAAGGCGAAGTCCGGGATCTCGCCCCAGGTCCGCTCGACGACGTTGGCCGAGGCATCACCATCCGGAACGACCGGCAACGGGAGGTTCGGCAGGCTCAGCAACTCCCCCTCGAGGAGCTCCTCCACGGTGCGCACCTGGGGGTCGATCTGCTTGATGTCCTCGCTCAGCGCCTTGAGAGACTCCAGCAGATCGTCCGCGATCTCACCGCCCTTGCGGCGCCGCGCGACCTCCTCGGACTGGCGATTGCGCTCGGCTTTGAGCGCTTCGACTCGTTGGAGCAGCGCCCGCCGTTCCGTATCCAGCTCCAGGATGCGATCCACCGCTGGAACCAACTCCGCACCGCGACGTGCCAGCGCCCGCCGGACCTCGTCCGGGGACTCGCGGATGAGCCGAACGTCCAGCACGGGTCAGTTGGCGGGAAGTCCGACCTCGAGATCCCGGTAGCCGCAGTTCAAGTTGACCAGGTGCTCGAAGGTGACCGAACGAGCCGCGGTGTCCACGCTCAGCACGCGGAACTTGCCGTAGTGCGGCAGCTGGACGAAGACGCTGCAGTTCAACCGATTGATGCGGGAGCGCATCACGAATACGAGGGCCGGCGTGAGCACGAGCGCGCTGTCACTGATGTACTCGTCCACCGGAGCCTCGGGAATCGCGTCGAAAGGCTCGTTCACGACCAAGTATCCCGCTTCCTGCTGCACGCCGATCACCTGCCCCGGCTGCAGCTGCGCCTGTCCATCCGCGAAGTCCACGACGAAGTCGAACGGTTCGCCGAGTTCGGGACGAACCGGTTGGCCGCGAAACAGATCGAACCCGCTCGGCGTCCCGAGCTCGGTGGAGCTCAGGGCATACATCGTCGAGCTGTCGACGGCGTTCTGGAAGATCGGCGACGGGAGAAGGTTCGTCTCACTGCACGCGGCGAGCACGGTACTCGCCAGGATCGGGGTCAGGACACGGCGCAACGTCAACGGGGTTCCTCGCGATGGTTCGGCAGAACTGTAGCGTGGTTTCCGAGGTTGGGTCAACCTCCTAAGTCCGCTTGACTTCATCATTTTCGCTCCCTAGCTTGGCGCCAATGCCAACCATTCGCGATGTGGTGCAGCTCCTGGCGTCTCGGGACGGGGTGGAGGCGGTCGTCGTGCTGGGCCCGGACGGCCTGACTATTGACTCCAAAGCCATGAACGGCTTCGATGTCGACGGGCTCGCTGCCCTGGTCCCGCAGGTCGTGAACGCCTGCCACGACCTCGGGTCGGCGGCCTCGCGAGGCACGTTTGGCGTCGCGGCGGTCGAGTACACCGGCGGGCTTCTGGTGCTGGCCAAGCTCACGTCGGAGGCGCTCCTCGCGATCGCGTTCCTTCCCGAGTCGAACATCGGTGGCTTGCTGTACGAGCTTCAGCGCCATCGGGCGTCCATCGCCGGCCTGCTCTAGCCGATGAGTCGGTGGGCCGCGGTCCTCGCCGGCGGATCCGGCACGCGGTTCTGGCCCCTCTCTACCGCGTCCACGCCAAAGCAGTTCCTCCCGCTCGCGGGAACCCAGTCGCTGCTGGCAGATTCGGTGTCGCGGCTCCGCGGCCTCGTTCCCGAGGATCGCACGCTGGTGGTCACGGCCGCGACGCTCGTTGACCGTACCCGCGCGCTCCTGCCCCAACTCCCGCCGGAGAACATCCTCGGCGAGCCCCAGGCCGCCTCGACCGGTCCGGCGCTCGCCTGGGCCACGCATGTGGCCCAGCAGCGGGATGCCCGCGCCTCGATCCTCTCGTTGCATGCGGATTGGTACGTCGGCAACGCCCTCGCCTTCCGGGAAACCGCCGACGCGGCCTTGGACGTTGCCGAACGGTTCGACGTGCTCGTCACGGTCGGAGTCGTGCCAACGCGGCCCGACGTCGGGTACGGCTATATCGTCCCGGGCGAGGGTCTGGACGGTGATGCGCGGCACGTCGACCGGTTCGTCGAAAAGCCGGACGAGGAGACCGCCAAGGCACTGATCGCGGGCGGTGCCCTGTGGAACAGCGGGCTCTTCGCGTGGCGGGCCGATCGGTTTGCCGCCGAGAGTCAGGCTGTAGCCCCCGAAATCGGTCCGCATTTCTTCCGCCTCACGCGCGGGGACATCACGGGATTCTTCGCGGCGGTGACACCGATCGCGGTGGACAAGTCCCACCTGGAACGGAGTCAACGCGTCGCCGTCGTGCCCGGGAGGTTCCCTTGGGATGACGTCGGTACGTGGGCGGCGCTGGGACGTGTGCGCACCGCTGACCGTCACGGCAACGTGACGGTCGGACACGATGTCGTCCTCCACGAGGCATCCAACTGCGTCGTGTGGGGTGAGGATGGGCCGGTCGTGGTGGACGGGCTGAAGGACGCAGTCGTGGTGCGCGCTCGGGGAATCACCTTGGTGACCACCCGGCAGCGGGCGGCCCATATCAAGGAGCTGCTCGAGGCGCTTCCGCCGCACCTCCGCGATCTGACGTGACGTCGCTTTTCCTCCTGGAGCCAGACCCGCAGCCGGCATGGGCGCCGTTTGCCGCGTGCAGGCCCGTCGCCGAGCTGCGCGCCGGTATCTGGCTGATCCGCGAGCGGTGGGAGGCGCTCATCGACGGTTCCTGTGCTGCCATCTTTGGTCCGCCGCACCTGCACGGATTTGTCGAAGGCGGCATGCCCCCGGTGGCGCCTGTGCGCGTCATCGAGGGGCCGGCGCTGATCGGGCGGTCGGATTTCGCGCCGTCGGGACATCCCATCGACCTGCCGGCTACGGCTGCGCGGCTCACCAACGAGGGCGAGACGGTGGGGTGGTGGGTGCCCGAGGGGACCAGCTGGGAAGGTCCCCACGCAGCGTTCGATGACGCCGCTGAAGTCGACGGCCTGCGCCTGCTTGGCGCGTTCGATCTGGTGACCGCGCTCGAACATTTTCTCCCGCCCGATGCGGCCGATTTCACGAACGAGCGTGGTGACCCGGTGCCAGACGGTCTCGTCGTGCTGGGCGACCCGGACGATATCGTCGTCCTCGGGGCGGCGGTGGAGCCCGGCGTGCTGCTCGACGTACGACGAGGACCCATCATTCTCGAGCACGGAGCGTACGTGCGCGCCCAGGCCCGCCTCGAAGGACCGCTCTACGTCGGCGCGGGGACGGAGGTATTCGGGGGCGACATCCGGCACAGCGTCGTCGGCCCGCAGTGCAGGATTCGCGGAGAACTCGCGCATACGGTGTTCCTCGGGCACAGCAACAAGGCGCACGACGGATTCGTGGGGCACTCGGTGGTCGGCCGCTGGGTGAACCTGGGTGCCGGCACGATCACCTCGAACCTGAAAAACACCTATGGCCCGATCCAACTGGATGCCGATGGCGCACGTGTGACCACGGGGCGACAGAATCTCGGAGCGTTGTTTGGAGATCATGCGAAGGTGGCGATCGGCACGCTGTTCGGCACCGGATCGATCGTCGGGGTTGGGGCCAATGTGTTCGGCTGGACCCGTCCTCCGCGCCATGTCGCGCCCTTCGCCTGGGGCGACACGGGCGAGACCATGCGCCTCGACGGCTTCCTGGCCGTGGCTGCCCGCGTCCTGCCACGACGTGAGGTGGAATTCACCGACGAGGTTCGAGCCAGTCTCGAGCGCATCTACGCGCACGCGGTCGACCAATGAACCTCGCCGTCCTCGGTAGCGGGAGCCGGGGAAACGCCATCGTCATCGCCGCCGGCGGCGACGCGCTTCTCATCGACGCCGGGTTCGGCCTTCGCACGCTCCGCAAGCGCCTGCGGGCCGTGGGGGTGCGTCCCGAGATCGTACGGGCCGTCGTCGTGACGCACGAACACGCGGATCATTCACGCGGCGCCGGCACCCTGGCGGCCGCCCTGGGATGCCCTCTCGTGGCCACGAAGGGCACGCTGCACGCTCTCCGAGACGAACTCGACCAGGTCGAGACACTCCCACTCGCGGTGGGGTGTGCCATGCGTGTGGGATGCCTTGCCGTGGACGCTTGCGCCACGCTCCACGATGCCGCCGAGCCGGTCGCGGTGCGCGTCTCTCACCCGGCCAGCGGACAGCGCTACGGTATCGCATGTGACGTCGGCCACGTGACGCCCGACCTTGCGGCGTTCCTTCGCGGGTGCACCGGCTTGGTCCTGGAGGCCAATCACGACGCGGACATGCTCGCGTCCGGTCCGTACCCTCCGGCCCTTCAAGCCCGTATCGCCGGCCGATTGGGCCATCTTTCCAATGCAGCCGCGGCACGGCTGGCCGCGTCCCTTGCGCACGCGGGCCTGTCGTTCGTGGTGCTCGCACACCTGAGCGAGCAGTGCAATCGGCCCGACCTTGCCCGGCGAGTGGTGGCCGACGCGCTCGCGAGGTGCCAGTTCTCAGGCGCCCTCTTGGTGGCGCATCAAGACCGTCCCCTGCCGGTCGTCCCCCTGCGGGTCGAACCCCAGTACTCGCTGCAGTTGCATTAGCCTCCGTTCGTCACGCCGCGGCGCGGTCGGCCGTGCGCGTGCCGCTTACGGCTTGAACGGTGGCGCCGGGGGCACGTCCACGCCCTCGGGACGGGAGGTCGGTGGCCCGACGCGAATCAGCGTGATGGGATCCTCCAGATCGCCGCCCGACAGCGTGAGGCGGTCGCCCCGCAGGACGAGGTGGTAGCCCACCCACTCATCGCCGAAGGCGATGAAAAGCGTGTTGTCATGCCAACGCCACCGAACGATCTCTTCGCCGAAGCTCGCCGAGGAATCGGGCCGCACGATGACGTCCTGTGGGCCGTCCGGCGTCTCGGCACGCCACGTTCCGGCAATCGCCGGCCCTTCCTGGGCGGCCAGAGCCTGGACCGCGCCCACCAGGAGCGCGACGGTCATGACGGCTACACGCATAGACACTCGGTCAAAGTAACGCGTTCGTGGTTCACCAGACATCCTAAACAAAGGCGCCCCGAGAAGTTCCGGGGCGCCTCGAACTGCAAACAGCGATGGGACGGCGCTAGTACATGCCGCCCATGCCGCCACCACCACCTGGCATCGCCGGCGCCTTCTGCTCCTCCGGCTTCTCCACCACCACACACTCGGTCGTGAGCAGGAGGCTCGCCACGGACCCGGCATTCTGCAATGCCGTGCGCGTGACCTTGGTGGGATCGATGACGCCCGACTCGACGAGATTCTCGTAGGCATCGGTCTGAGCGTTGTATCCGTAGCTCTTATCTTTGTTGCTCCGAACCTTCTCGACCACGATCGAACCCTCGACGCCGGCGTTGGCGGCGATGATCCGCATTGGCTCCTCGAGCGCGCGGCGCACGATGTTCGCGCCGATCTGCTCGTCCTCGTCGCCAAGATCCAGCTTGTCCAACACCTTCTGCGCGCGCAACAGCGCAACGCCACCGCCCGGCACGATGCCTTCCTCGACCGCGGCACGGGTCGCGTGCAGCGCATCTTCCACCCGCGCCTTCTTCTCCTTCATCTCGGTCTCCGTCGCGGCGCCCACGTTGATCACCGCAACGCCGCCGGCGAGCTTGGCAAGGCGCTCCTGCAATTTCTCACGATCGTAGTCCGACGTGCTCTTGTCGATTGCCGCCTTGATCTCCTGAATGCGGCCCTGGATCTTGTCGGTCGAACCGGCACCATCCACGATCGTGGTGTTGTCCTTGTCGATCACGATCCGCTTCGCGCGACCGAGGTCGGAGAGCACGGCGTTTTCCAGCTTGAAGCCGAGCTCCTCGGAGATGACCTGCGGCGCACCCGTCAGCGTCGCGACGTCCTGCAACATCGCCTTGCGGCGATCGCCGAACCCGGGCGCCTTGACCGCGCACACCTTGAGGGTGCCACGCAGCTTGTTCACGACCAGGGTGGCCAGCGCTTCGCCTTCGACATCCTCCGCAATGATGAGCAGCGGGCGGCCGGTCTGCGCGACCTTCTCCAGCACCGGAAGCAGATCCTTCATCGCCGAGATCTTCTTGTCGTGAATCAAGATCTGCGCGTCCTCGAGTACCGCCTCCATCTTCTCCGGATCCGTCACGAAGTACGGCGAGAGGTACCCGCGGTCGAACTGCATGCCGTCCACCGTCTCCAGCGTGGTCTCGAGGCCCTTGGCCTCCTCAACCGTGATCACGCCGTCTTTCCCCACCTTCTCCATCGCATCGGCAATCAGGTCGCCGATCTCCGCATCGTTGTTCGCAGAAATCGAGCCCACCTGCGCGATCTCCTTCTTCCCCTTGGTCGGGACCGACAGCTTCTTCAACTCGCCGACGACCGCCTCGATCGCCCGGTCGATCCCGCGCTTGATGGCCATCGGGTTCACGCCGGCCGTCACGCTCTTGAGCCCCTCACGAAAGATCGCTTGGGCGAGCACCGTGGCCGTCGTGGTGCCGTCACCAGCGACGTCGGACGTCTTCGTCGCCACTTCCTTCACCATCTGCGCACCCATGTTCTCGACCGGGTGCGGAAGCTCGACCTCCTTCGCCACCGTCACCCCGTCCTTGGTGACCGTCGGGCTGCCGAACTTCTTGTCGATCACGACGTTGCGACCCTTCGGACCAAGCGTCACCTTCACGGCGTCCGCCAGTTGGTCCACACCCTTTTTCAGTAGGGCGCGGGCGTCAACGTCAAAGTGCAGTTCCTTCGCGTTAGCCATCGTTTTTCATGCCTCCCGTGTTATCCGACGACCGCAAGGACGTCGGACTCTTTGATGATGAGGTACTCTTCGTCGTCAACGGTGACTTCCGTCCCGCTGTACTTGCCGTACAGCACGCGCTGCCCGACCGACAACTCCATCGGAACCAGCTCGCCCTTCTCGAAGCGTCCAGGTCCCACCGCTACGACCTCACCCTGCTGCGGCTTCTCCTTCGCCGTGTCAGGGATGTAGAGACCGCCGCGCATCTCCGCGGTCTCCTCCAGCGACCGGATGACCACGCGGTCTCCGAGCGGCTGCACCTTGAGCTTCGACTTGGCCTTTGTTGCAGTGGCCATGAGGAACCCTCCAGTCATTCAAGTTGTTGGGAGTGAATGATTTCCGGTGTTAGCACTCGCTCCACTAGACTGCTAACGAGATTAAAGATACACTGCGGCCCGCCCATGTCAAGCGCGCTATGCTACCGCTAATGCTGATTGCGCGGAGCGCGGGTCGGTCGAGCGGCGGCGGCGGCGGTCAGCACCCTGGTCGACGGCGCCCGCGAACCCTTGGCCAGCGTCGGTTCATCGGACGTCTTGACGTCATAGCGTCATAGCGTTAGGATGCCACTATGAACAAGATGAAGCGCGCCACGGTGTACTTCGATCCTGCTCTGCACCGGGCGTTGCGAGTCAAGGCGGCGGAAACCGAGCAGAGCCTCTCCGACCTAGTCAACTCGGCCGTGCGGGTGACCCTGGCCGAGGACGCCGCGGACCTGGCGGCATTCGCGACGCGGGCCAAGGAGCCGAGTCTTGCCTTCGAAGACGTGCTCAAAGATCTGAAGCGCCGTGGCAAGCTATAAGATCGCAATCAAGCGATCGGCCGCGAAGGAACTCGAGGACCTCCCCACCAAGGATCGGCGCCGCGTCGTGCGGAAGATCCAGCGGCTTGCCGACGAGCCGCGGCCGCCCGACTGTGAGAAACTCTCAGCACAAGAACGCTACCGGCTCCGTCAAGGCGACTATCGCATTCTCTATGAAGTCGATGACGGGGATCATCTGGTGACGGTTGTGCGAATCGGTCAGCGCGGTGACGTCTACCGGTAGCGACGCCGGCTGGCGAGGCTGTAGGAAAAGTCTCTGGAGATCATGTCGCCCGGGGCCGCGTGGAAATGCAAGCCTCTCCCGAGCGCGCCCGGCTGCGCAGTCACGGCTTTGCCCCTGACACCTCGAGCTGGGCCGGTCATCGCGCAACCTCGTACCGTATCCGAACTACACCGTCCGGATACTTCGTCGACGAGCGCAAACGAAGCGGTACATCCCGATGACGCGGCGCCACGAGTGGAATGCCCTCGCCGATGAAGACCGGAATGACATGGATGTCGAACTCGTCGATCTCGCCAGCGTCCAGGAACGAGGCAATCAGGCCGGCGCCGCCCATCATCCAGATCTGCTTGCCCGGAGTCGCGCGCAGACGCTGCGCGAACGCCGCCACCGGCTCCGATACGAATTGCACGCCTGGTGCGCGTCGTTTGGGCGGCTTCCGCGAGAAGACATAGTTCACGAGTTTCGTATCGAAGAGGCCTTTGGTCTTGCCTCGCGCCTTGTAGTAGTTCAGGAGCCAGTCGTAGGTCTTGCGCCCCCAGAGAATCGTATCGATGCTCTGGTAGAACTTCTTCATGCCGTAATCGACGTTGCGAGGCCGCCGATTGAGCCATTCGACGTCCCCGTCCGGCCTGGCAATGTACCCGTCAGCGCTCGCAGCGATGTAGACGATGATCTTCCGTTTTGCCTTCATGGCGGATGCGAGATCGGCTGGCTCAACGAATCGCGCCTCAGCTGCGGGCGCAAAGTCTGCGGGCGCCCCATGCGCCCGCTCCTACTACGCTACCGGCCAGGCGCACGAACGCAACAGTTCCCTACTCGGCCGCGCCCGACAGCTGCAGGCTAGTCAGGCGGCCAACCCTGAGACGATTCCGACTCCAACCGCGCTCGTACGGTCTCCAGCACTGCTCGGGCGGACGGCAGCACGCCGAGGAACGCGAGCGATCCCCCATCCACAACCGCTTGTCCGTCGACAAGAACCTTGAACTCGCCGTAACTGCCATGAACCGTGTCTACATCGATGCGTAGCTCACGACGCATTCGCGCCGCCACCCGGACGGCGTGAAGACCGGAGACTCAGTACGCGCAGAAGCGAACAGATACCCGAGCCACTGGGAGCCTCCTGTTGTCGGCTGCCTTCGATGTGGGCACTGCTGTCAAGCGCCTTCGTTCTGAGGACACGTAGCCTTGCCGAGCGGCTTCGCGTCCCTCGGTTTACCTCATGTTCGCTGCACCACGCCGCCGTGCTGGTTGCTTCGCTCAACGTGCGGACGCTCAGGTCCGCGAACGACCTTCTATCCGTGGTGGCTCGGCGTCTCCGCGGCCACGCACCTCATCCTGTATGCGCCAAACGGCGCCTGAAGCCCTCGCGAAAGATCCCATCTAACGTCTTTGGGCTTCTGCCGCGGGCATCATCTCTCCCGCGGCAACGTGTGTCAACGACGCTACCGAGGAACCTGCCACGCGAGTGAGCGCAATGCCAAGCGCACAGCCCGGCAGCAGCAAGCCCGGGTTACGTGGCCGACAGCGCGAAGCTGACCGGTTCGTCCGTCCCCAGTGCGATCCAACACCCTCGGAATTCATCGTACGTTTGTCATGCCGCCCAACGTCGTGCCGCTCAGCGGCGTGCTCGGCTGCCCATTTCGCGAGTAGCATATGTATGCTACTTTCCCACGTGTGGCACTTTCGAGGAGGTCAACATGGTGCGGGAATTGAAGCTGCGCCAGGTCGGCGGGTCGGTGGGCGCGACCCTCCCCAAGGACATGGCAGATCGGCTGAACCTCGCGGCGGGCGATCGGGTACTGGCCGTGGAAACGGAGCGGGGCATTTTGTTAAGCCCGTATGACCCCACCGTCGAAAAGGCCATGGCCCTCGCCGCCAAGACCGCCAAGAAGTACCGCAATGCGCTCCGAGAGTTGGCCAAGTAGGCGGTGCCAGAGCCGAGGTGGGTCGAGCGGGTGGTGGTGGACGCCGCGCATCTCGATCAGCTCCGAGAGCACGGAGGCTTACCGGGCCTGCGCGACGAGAATGCGCTGGAGTCTGCGCTCGCCCGGCCGCGGCAGAAGTGGCACTACCGGAAGGCCACCGACTTGCCGAGGCTGGCAGCGGCGTACGGGCTCGGCCTTTGCAAAAACCATCCCTATCGCGACGGGAACAAGCGGGTCGGGTTCGTCGTGATGGTGACTTTCCTCGAACTCAACGGGCTGATCTTTGAAGCTGATGAGGCCGAGGTCGTGACTGTCATGCTCGCCCTAGCCGCTGGCAACGTGTCCGAGCGTTCCCTCGCGAAATGGCTCAAAGATCACACCCAGAAACCGAAGCGTCGTGGGGCAGTCTAGCGCTAGCGGAGCCTGTGTGAAAACTCCTTGCCATTCCATATATTGTGCGCCCCCACGTTTGGCCAGTGCTCCCCCGGCACGGAGCTCGACCCGTGGCCTACATCGCCGGTACCGCCCGCTCTGCGGGGAGTTCAAGCCTGACGGTGCTCGCCTCGGGCACGAGATCTTTCGGCATCTGCTCGTCAAGCAGGACGCGCAACGCCTATCAAGGCCTCCCGGGCTTGTTCCAGCGCAGCCTGTGCCTGCTCTCGAGGGACGGTCGGAAACTGATCCAGAAACCGATCCAGTGAGTCGCCCGCTTCCAAGTAATCGAACAGCACTTGAACCGGCACTCGTGTGCCGACAAATACGGGCGTCCCACCCAGGATCTTGGGATCGCTGTGAACAACCGCAGTCTTGCTGGTCATCGAACCATTCCCGGCTTCCCTACCTTGTAGTATACAACGGTCACGGGTTGTGCGTCTCCTAAGGCCCCGGCACGCGCAGCGTCTCGCGGTAGTGCTGCTCCAGTTCGACGCCCTCGATCTGCGGCGCGGAGTCGCGGCCAGACCGAGCAGCTCCCGCTCGTCAGCGCCGCGTGCACGGACCGTACTTGAGCCGCGGCTGACGGTGCTCGCCTACAACCTCAAGCGGGTGCTGAACCTCGTTGGCGTGCCGCGACTGTTGGAAGCCCTCGCGGAGCCGGGGGTCTGCGCATCATTTCTTCTTCATGAACCCCCACCAAGACCCTGCTCTCGACCCCGAGCGCCCGGCCGAGGGGCTTTTTCGCTCTCGAACACTCATATGACGCCGCCGCTCGGCAAACTCACGACCATCGCTTACCCACCGCGAGTCTTCACACAGGCTCGGCGCGGGTTAGACGGCGCGCCGGGTTCAAGGACGATTGAGCCGAGGTTCAGTGGAGATCGGCCCAGCGCGCGATCGCCTGTTCTCCAGCCAGTGTCCTCGCCGGCCCACTCGACAGTCACCGTGGTATCGCGGAAGCCATCGCAGTCGAAGCGTAGACGGAGCCGTGTTGCGCCACTCCAGAGGTACCCCGCGTAGCCGATGTTCAGTGTGAAGGGGTTGTCGAGTCCGACAATGACGCGGTCTGGAACGTGTCCGCCAGTGACATGGGCCTTGCACGGGGAGATGGGAGCGCCATCGGGATTGACGAGGCTTCCACGTACCGCCACCATGCCGTCGGCGTGCATCAACATGAAGCAGCCACCCAGGATGAAGGGCAGGCAGACGAGAAGCAGCCGCAGCGGGCGCATGATGAGTGCCGGCTAACAGCTAATGGACTTGCAGGACATACGGCACGATGCGGTCATGATCCCACCCTGCAAAGAGCCTGTGGCTCCGCGAATCGGCAGCAGAGCGTTGTCACGCGGGGTGCTTACGAGCCGCGGTCGCGTGCGTCGATAGGAGAGGCTCGCAGTCTCATCTCTCGCAGCCCATCCCTCGCCGCGCTATTTCCTTAGGCTGCGGGCGCCGAGTGGTGGGCGAGGACACGCAGGCCATGTGTTCGGCGGGTAAACCCGCCGCTCGGCGCCTACGGCGACACGCCCTGAAGGGCGATCGATAGGAATGCGTCTTTCAAGACGCGTCGCGCACGCGCCGAGCCGACGCTTCAGCGTCGGACTTGATGACCGGCGACGGCTCTTTCGACACTCATCGTCTCGTCTTGCGTGCCCTGACGAAGCAGAGGCCGGCCCATTCGGGAGCGCTTGTGGGTGCGCGTCAATTCGGGCTTCGGGCCTGCCAGGGTGTCGTCTTCGTTCAGGGTGGCCGGCGTGGCGGAACTGGTAGACGCGAACGCTTCACACGCGTTGGGGCGAAAGCTCGTGAGGGTTCGAATCCCTCCGCCGGCACCCGCCGCTCGCCGCCCTTCGATTGCTTCGGATCCTCGGACGCGGTACATTGGAGCACGCGTGTGAGGCGTTTACCAGCGGTTTGCCGCTGCGCCTTGAGGAGCCGAGCCAAATCGCTCGGCTCTTCGTTTTCCCGCCCGTCACCCGTTGCGAATGCGCCACCACCACCCGGTATTCGGCTGCTGACTCAACCGTACGTACGGGCTCGCTGGTCCGTGCGCTTGTTGGACCACACACGGCAACTCAGCGGCACGGATTAGTGCGTGGCGTAGATATGTACCGATCGTGAGCTCGGCACTCCCCAACGTGAATACCGGGGTCGCGAGCACCTGCCGGATGCGCTCCCACACCGACACCAGCGTCTGCATCACCGCCTCGCTAGGGATGGAAGGGGAAGAAGATGGGGATGACGAACGCCGCCGCGACCACCATCACCAGGTTCAGAGGCCCGCCGACGCGCACGAAATCGCGGAACTCGTAGCCGCCCGGCCCAAAGATGAACGTGTTGGTCTGGTAGCCGATCGGGGTCATGTAGCTATTGGACGCGGCGATCATCACGGCGATCACGAACGGCATCGGGGCGGCGTCGAGGCCGGCCGCGGTGGCGATCGCGATCGGCGTGAGCACAACCGCCGCGGCGTTGTTGCTGAGCACGGACGTGAGGGCCGCGGTGAGCAGGAAAAACGCGGCCAGCACGCCGTACGGACCGAGCGGCTTGCTGACGGTGACCACGTGCACCGCGATCAGCTCAGCGGCGCCCGTCTGCTGGAGCGCGAGCCCGAGGGGGATGATCGAGCCCAGGAGTACCAGTACCATCCAGTCCACGTCCTCGTATGCCTCTTCGGGCGTCACGCACCCCGTCACGAACATGGCGATCGCCCCGACGAGGGCGGACACGAGGATCGGCACGATCCCTACCGCGGCGACCGCCACGACGGCCGTCATGATCCCGACGGCAAGCGGCAGCTTCCGGATCCGGCGGGCTGGCAGTTCCACCGCGCCGAGCAGGGCCAGTATGCGCCCCTCGTGAACGGCGCGCAGCGCCTCGGGCGTCCCCTCCACCAACAACAGGTCGCCGATCTCCAGCACCACGTCGCGCATGCGCTCGGTGAGCGACGTACCGTGCCGCGTGATCCCCAGCACCGACACGCCGAAACGCGTCCGAAAGTGGAGCTGCCGGAGCGTGCGACCTATCACCGTCGAGCGAGGCGGCACCAACAGCTCGGCGAGCTTGACCTCCGGAACCTTGGCCGTGTCCTCCCGGTCCCCCTCGGGTCGGTCTCCCTCGGACGCTGTGGCGCCGGCGGCGGCTCGCTCGACCTCCTCCGGTTGCGTCCCCGGGAGCCCGATCTGCTCAACCGGCCGCCGGATCTCGACCCCGGCGGCATCCTCGACCGCAGCGATGTCCTTGATCGTCCCTTCGACGAGCAGGTAGTCGCCCGCGCGGATCACCGTGCTCGCGCCGGGCGCGTGGATCTTGCCACCGTCGCGCTCGATGGCCACGACCTGGAGACCGTACTCCTTCGCGAAGCGGATCTCCCCCAGGCTCCGACCGGTCAGCCGCGAGCCGTCGGTGACGCGCAACACCGACAGGTAATCACGCAACTCGTAGGCCTCGATCAGATCCGCGGCCGGCGCGCGCGTGGGGGTCAGCCACCGACCTATCGTCAGCAGGTAGCCCACCCCGATCGCCGTGAGCACGAGGGCCGGCGGCGTGATGTCGAACAGCCGAATCCGGTCGAGCCCCAGATCGAGCACGAGCCCGGCTACCAGCAGATTGGTGCTGGTGCCGATGAGTGTGAGCGTGCCGCCCATCTGGCCCGCGAACGAGAGCGGCATGAGGATGCGCGACGGCGCCACCTGGATCTCACGCGAGATGCCGAGCACCAGCGGGAGCATCACGACGATCACCGGGGTGTTGTTCATGAGCGCGCTCAAGGGGATGACGAAGGCGATGCTGACCACGAGCAGCCCGAACTCAGTGCCGGCGGCGAGCCGTGCGATTTGCCGGCCGAGCGCGTCCACGGCCCCGGTGCGCACCAGTCCCGCCGAGAGCACGAACATCGCCGCCACGGTGAGCATCGCCTCGTTGGCGAACCCGCTCGTTCCGTCTCGCACCGTAAGCAGTCCCGTCACGATCAGTGCCGCCATCACGACGAGGCCGACGACGTCGACCCGGAGGCGGTTCCAGATGAACAGCCCGAGCGCGCCCATGGTGATGCCGAAGACGAGCAGGATGTCGCGGCTCACGGCACGGCCCTCCCATAGCGGAACGAGTTGCAGTCCATGCTACGGAGGTGGGGCTCACCGGGGCAAGAGGGATCCTCGACAACGAACACGGGGGCGCGCGTTTACGGGTCGTTCGTGCGGCAGAGCAGCCGGTCCTCGGCGTCTCGCCGACCTCGATCTGGGGAGGTCGCCAGGGATCTCGTCAGCACCCCACCAGATTCGCCGGCGGAATCCTCGCCGCGTTGGCGTCCAGGCGCTCATCGCGGAACCATGCAGAATTCCATGAAGCGGCGCCCTAGCCGCCGGTCGGCGAACTCACGATCATCCCTTACCCACCGCCGGTTTTCGGCGGGTAAACCCGCCGCTCGGCGCCTACGGTGACACGCCCTGAAGGGCGATCCGAGGAGAAGCGTCGTTTACGACGCCTCGCGATAGCGCCGAGCCGACGCTTCAGCGTCGGAAATTGATGACCGGCGACGGCTTCGGGCCTGCCAGGGTGTCGTCTTCGTTCAGGGTGGCCGGCGCGGCGGAACTGGTAGACGCGAACGCTTCACACGCGTTGGGGCGAAAGCTCGTGAGGGTTCGAATCCCTCCGCCGGCACCCGCCGCTCGCCGCCCTTCGATTGCTTCGGATCCTCGGACGCGGTACATTGGAGCACGCGTGTGAGGCGTTTACCAGCGGTTTGCCGCTGCGCCTTGAGGAGCCGAGCCAAATCGCTCGGCTCTTCGTTTTCCCGCCCGTCACCCGTTGCGAATGCGCCACCACCACCCGGTATTCGGCTGCTGACTCAACCGTCCGTACGCGCTCGCTGGTCCGTGCGCTTGTTGGACCACACACGGCAACTCAGCGGCACGGATTAGTGGGTGGCGTAGATGGCGGTGGCGGGACGGGACGCGCACCGATCACCGTCGTACTAAACGGCACCACCGCGAGGGCTCGGGCTTGCTGCACGACTTGGCGTACCGCTGCGCCGTCCTTGCGGGCCGGTCGATAGCGCAACGCTGGAACAGTCCGGAGCACCGCTTCCCCGAAATCCACGTCGGTGGCTTGTAGGAGCCGCGCCGTCTCGGCTTCGGGGACGCCGGCGGTATCCACGATCACTTCGATCTCAGCCCGGTAGCAAGCGGGCGTGCCGGTGGCTGGCGCTGGGTCAAAGTCGAGTCGGACATCCCGAGTGAGAAGCCGCGCTGGTCGATCCACCGCGCACTCGCGGTACAAGGGGCCGCTGGCTAGGTGCATGGAATCGAGCGGCGTCAGTGCACACGTGGTACGGTTCCCGCTTTGTGCAGCGGTTGCGCAGCCGATGACGATGGCCAGGGCGCACGCCGTCAGAAGTCGAAGGATCCTGTGCATGGGATACCTCCTATACCTGTGTGCGGTCTTGTATCTAGAAACCGATTGAGTTTGCACGCATTCTCCTTGGGGCGCCGGCTCGATGCCGTCTGGGTGGGGAACACCGTCCGTTAGCCGGAGCGGCGCCCCGAGGAAGCTGCTGCAGAGCCCGCACGTCTTCAAATGTGCGCCTCCCTCGGAGGCTCTGCGCTTTCATAAGGTCGTGTTGGGGAGCTTCACGCGGCTTGAGAGCCTGCCGCGGCGATGATCTCGCCAATCTCTGCCGCGGTCGATCCCGTGCTGACCAGCGATCGCACGAGGAGGTCAATCGATACGGATGGGTCCCCAGCCTCCATCTTTGCGACTCGTGATTGGCTCGATCCAATGCGTTTCGCGAACGCTGCTTGGGAAATGTTCCCACCCTGCCGTCTGCGTCGCAGCTCTTGAGCGAGCGACACCCGGACGTCAATCATCGCCATTTCCACATCGCTGAGATCGAGGAACTCCCGAGTGCCCCCGACCTTCCAACCGGCGCGCTCAAGCTTCTTGCGTTTGCTCTTCTCCATAAGTGCTCTCCGGCAGGGGTCACGTCAGTCAATCGAATCGTATCGCGTCAATCGGTCCCGACAGGTCTCAAGGACTTGTTTTGGCGTTTTCCCGGACTGCTTCTCGAACACTTCCAAGATCACCACTGCATCCGAATCCACACGCAGCATAATGCGCCAAGTAACGTTCTCGTCGTTAACCCGCAGCTCCACACAACGAGGGCCCACCTGCGGCATCCTCCTCGCGTGCGGCATCGGCCAACTGCTCCCCACTCTGTAGTAAGCGGAGCAAATAGCCGGCTTCTCGTCTCGCCGCTCTCGAAAACGGCGGTGTTTTCAGCTTTTGAGACTCGGCCATGGAACATGATATGTCAGCAATGATATTATGTCACGTCTGACATTGGGTGAGGATTGGGAAGCCGCGACGGCGCTAGCGACCCTCGGGCGCGTGCGGTCCCCGCCGAGGAGGCTCAACAGCGTCAGGACCGGCAAGGCGCGACCATACTGTCAAGCGCCTTCGTTCTGGGGACACGAAGCCATGCCGAGCTGCTCCGCGTCCCGCGGACTCCCTTTCCAGTTCCGCGCGTCACGCCGCGCTGCTGGTCGCTTCGCTCAACGTGCGGGTGCTCAGGTCCGCGAACGACCTTCTATCCCTGGTGTCTCCGCGTCTCCGCGGCCACGCACCTCATCCTGTATGCGCCAAACGGCGCCTCCACTCCGGCCAACACTTCTTGAGCCAAGCGCTCAACGACGAACACATCGGGCTCGAACCGGTCGCTGACGGCCTCTGGAACATCCTCTACTACGAGACGCTCCTCGGCCGCTTCGACGAGGAGACCCACACCATTACTGGGGCCCCCTCCCTCAAGAAAAAGTGTTACGCATGTCCCCGGACGTTCTGTCAACTATCTTCCCGGCTGCTCACCCGCCCCAACCACGTGTCGGGGTGCCGATGCCCATGAATCACGCCAACAATGCTGATCGTCGAGGGGAACACCTTGTAGTAGACGCCGTAGGGGAATCGCCTCAAGAGCACGCGACGAAGACGACCTCGAATGACGGGATGGCGCTCGGGCGCCTCCTCGATCACCCGCATGGCGTCGTCTACTGCCTCCAGGAACCGCTGCGCGGCCGTGGGTGATCGCTCCAAATACCAGTCGAAGGCGGCTGCAACCTCGGCGCGTGCCGTCTTGCGAACACGGAGCCGCCGCACCTACCGCAGCTTCTTACGTAGATCGTCCCGAATGTCTGGCCAGGCATCGCCGGAGTCAGGTGCGGCGTCGGCCTCCGCCTCGCGGCGGTCCAGCTCGACAGCGAGCTCCGGCGTGATCGGCGCCGCTAGTGCCGGATCGAGGCTATCCCAGAGTTTGCCGATGAGCTCAATGCGCTCCTCAGCGGTCAGGTCGTCAACGGGAATCGTGCGCGCCATACCCTGAGTCTATTCGTCGCGGCGATCTCAGGCAACTCATCGTGCTGCGCCCGAACGCATCGGCGTTCTGCTGCGAACGCCCCGTTGAAACTGCGGCAGGCGAGCGAAGCTCGCCAGCCGCTTCATTGATTCTGCGTTCGTTCAGCAGCAACGCCTGATGAACGCTTTGATCGACGCGAGGCTCTCGAACGCCGTCTCGGTCCACCGGACTTCCATCACAGCCCGAGGCGCTTGCGGACTTCCTCATGACTGAGGGTCTTGCCAGCGTCGGCCTTCGCAGTGCCCTGCTCGATCTTGGCGAGAAAGAGCAGCCGCTCCATCGCCTCCTCCACCGTCGCATTGGCGGGAAGGTTGTCCACGGCCTTCTTCAGCAGGTTCTTGGCAGACTGAGGCATCGATCCTCGCGATGTCCAACTTGGCGAAATCTAGTCGCGGCGCTGGGACACCCGCCACTCGGCGCTGGCATAACCGAATCGCGCATGACCTGCGAGCGACTCGCTCGCGAGCCACGCCGATCGGTGAACGTGCGCGCATCAACGCCAGGCGCACACACATCGCATTCCTCGGAATACGTACGCGCTCGTCAGTGTCCATGCGGCGTGTGAGTCCGCGACTTTTCCGCCTGGCCAGACCTTGAATGGGTCAATCACGCCAAGAACCAAAGCTGGCGTCACTGCGGGAAATCCATCCGCCGCCTACGGTTCAGCTGCAGCCGAATGAAATAGAGCGCGCGAAGCGCGCACACATACAGATCGGCGCCAGCTACAACGGCTAGCCAGCATCCCGCTACCGTTTCATTAGCAGGACCACCGCTCGGGCCCAGTCCACGAGCTGGAGCGTCGCGGATGCGAAGTTGGTCAACAGCAATGTTCGTTTGTCCGGCGTCGCCGTGAGTTCACGGGGGAACGCATCGACCGGGATGGTTCCCACCACGGCCGCGGCACCGGCTGACATGCTCGCGGCTTCGACGACGGACAGATAATGACCTTCGGTTTGGGGACCGCCGAATCGGTTCGAGTTAACGACGACGATCCTCGCTCCCGCATCCACGACAGCGACACCGACTGGCGCTGAGCCGACGGGCACCCGGCCGAGGAGTGAGCTCATAGGTGCCTCACGGAGCTTTCTCGTATCGAACGCGAGCAGTGCGTCGCTGTTGCGTGCTGTCACGTACGCCACGTCCCCCGCCGGCGACAGCACGAGTCGCACCGGACTGCATCCTGCGGGCGCGGCGGCGACGACAGCATTCACCGGATCGATCTTCGCGCGCTCCACGTCGATGACGAGCACGGCGCCTTGGGGATTCACCGGTTCGGCTGTTTTCTGTCCTGAGCCTTCCTGCGGGCATTCCTTGGCCCAGCCGAGACGCGCGGGAGCGATTTGGCTCGTCGTGTAGAGGTAGCGCTGATCCGACGAGAACGTAAGCGCGATCGGAAGCTGGCCAACGGGAATCCTGCCGACAACGGCTGTCGCGGCAAAGCCTGACTCCCTCGCCTTGACTAGGTCTATGACCGTGATGGTCTGTGCGCCTTCGTCGCTCACGAAGAGCACTCGGCCGTCGGAGCTGGCATTGAGGTAGAACCGCACCGGCCGGCCGCCGTCGCGTAGCTCGCCGAGAATGGCATCGGTCCGTCCCATGATGAGACGTTGCAGATCAACGAAGGCGACGCCGTCGCCGGCAGCGACCATGAGCAGCGATCCATCGCGCGTCAGTGCAATCCCGTAGGCAGGAACTTCAAGCGGTAGCACCCGGGCCAGTGACACGGCCCCGGTCGAGCGGCGGAAAAGCGCTATGGCGCCTGGCCACCCAAGCTTCGTCGTCGCGAGGGATGCCACCAGCCAGCAGCCATCCGGTGTCGTTCGCGCCATCACCGGATTGCCGGGCACCTCGACGCGCGTGAGCGCTTCACCGGTGGCCTCGTTACAGCGGTCGAAGCTGGTGACGGGCAGCACGCGGTCTCGCTCATCCCGTCGCGGTGCCGCCCGTGGACTGGATGAAAGCGTTCCCGCCGTCCGCGTGGCATTCCAGCGCAGCGCGGGAATCACTCCGCTTGCGATGCTGCCGTCCGGCAGAATGGCGATGCGCGCCTCGCCGAACCCCGGAAATACAACCGTCGCCGAGTCGGGTGAGGGCCACGCGACGTTCCAACTCGTTGTGTCCAGTTGTTCGAGTTGCAGCAGCCGCACGCGCACGGCTTGACTGTCTGTATCTGCGCGTGTCGAACGGAGTAGCTGCTCAAGGAGCGCGAAGGACACCAGGAACATCGGCATTGTCCGACCACCCGTAGCGATTTCGCGCTGTTGCGGCCGTCCGCGCAGGTTGCCTGAAAGGCGAATCGTATCTCCAGTGAATTGGATGACACTGTTCGTCCACCAGCCCCAGTCAAGCGAGGACTCAAGCGAGGCGATGGTGCCGTCGAGCCGGAGGCGCGCGACATAGCGAAAACGCCTGCCGTTGGGTCCGAACACACTCCCGGATAGAGTCTCCGCGTCACGTTCGAACTGCTCGACGGCGACGGTGTCGGTGCCGCTTACGATCACGAACCCGCCTCGCGTCATGCTCCCCTGCGCTTGAGCCGGGGCCGGCAGGAATAGGAACGCCAGCGCCGCCCATCCTAAGATGGTCAGCGATCGCTCGTGTGCCCTGTTCATATGAAATGAATGAACTCCAATCGAACATGGTCTCACCGCGCTCCGTTCGTACACCGAGGCGTTCACGTTCTAGCAGATGCAGATGGCGTGTGTTTGTCTGGCATAACCTCTACTTCACTTGTACCGCTTCCCCAAAGTGCCCTCCCCTCCACTCCCCTGCAACTGAAATCCATATCGGCGCTACGAGGGCTCCGGCAACCTGAGCCCGTCAGCCGGGCTCCGCACGCCGAGCCCGAACCTCGTCGGCGTCCCGCCGCTGCTGGAAGCCCGCGCGTAGCCGGGGGTCTGCGCATCATTTCTGCTCCATGAACGGCCACCAAGATCATGAGCCAGACCCCGAGCGCCCCGCCGAAGGGCTTTCTCGCTCTCGAGCACTCACATGACGCCGCCGCTCGCAAACTCACGATCATCCCTTACCCACCGCCAGTTTTCACACAGGCTCGGCCCGGGTTGAACCGCGCTCCGGGTTCGAGGACGATTGAGCCGAGGTTCAGTGGAGATCGGCCCAGCGCGCGATCGCCTGTTCTCCAGCCAGTGTCCCCGCCCGCCCACTCGACAGTCACCGTGGTATCGCGGAAGCCATCGCAGTCGAAGCGTAGACTGAGCCGTGTTGCGCCACTCCAGAGGTACCCCGCGTAGCCGATTTTCAGTGTGAAGGGGTTGTCGAGTCCGACAATGACGAGGTCTGGAACGTGTCCGCCAGTGACATGGGCCTTGCACGGGGAGATGGGAGCGCCATCGGGATTGACGAGGCTTCCACGTACCGCCACCATGCCGTCGGCGTGTATGAACATGAAGCAGCCACCCAGGACGAAGGGCAAGCAGACGAGAAGCAGCCGCGGCGGGCGCATGACAAGTGCCGTCTTAACAGCTAGGGGACTTGCAGGACATACGGCACGATGCGGTCATGATCCCCACCCTGTAAAGAGCCTGTGGCTCCGCGAATCGGCGGGCAGACTGCCGCTAGTCAAGAACCCATCCTAGGAATACGGACACCACTTCACCGGCTGCAATGCGAACCCGGATGAGGTGCATTCCCGACGGTTCCGCGGGGTCGATGAAGTCTAGATACCCTTCGTACTGAACCTCAGGCTCCCCGTAAAGGCGTCGAACCTCCGCTGCAGCATTTCCGACCCTGAGCCCTCGGGAGGTGCTCAGATGTGAGTCCAGCAATGTCAGGCCAGCGACGCCAGCGTTACCGTGGTAATGGACCTGGAGCCCCGCATAGTGCCAAGTAACCAGCTCGGCACCGACATCGAATGCGTGCATGTCAATCTGAACGGAGTCTGGAGACCCCAACATCGCGCGGACGTCGCTCGAATCGATTCCGGGTGAAACACCTCCAACCGCGAAGTCCGCCGGCCGAAGGCTCCCAACCTGCGCATGAACGGGGCTGGCCACCGCAATCGCCAAGGCACACTGAAGCGTGGGGCAAGCTCGCACGGGCAGTCTGCCTAACAGATAATGGACTTGCAGGAGATACGTCACGATGCGGTCATAATCCCACCCTGTAAAGAGCCCGTGGCTCCGCGAATCGGGCAGCAGAGCGTTGTCACGCGGGTGCGTACGAGCCGCGGTCGCGCGCGTCGATAGGAATTGATGACCGAGTAGGGCTGCCTCGACACTTTCCGGCGAACGTGTGAAGCATCACGCTAGAACAAACTCTCAAGCATCAACCCGACCGTTCACGTTGCCGAACCGTCGCGCAAGACTCCGTATGTGTTCTACATCGGTCTCACCGCTGATGGCAAGCCGTGCTGTTTCGAGCCTTCCCACGCAAAACTGCAGACGGTTGAGCGACATGACCTCGTTTCTCTGGCGCCCCACGTAATCCGCAAGGTCATTGATTGCAATCACTCCCGGAGGAATCGTTGTCTTGAACTCAGCGTTGCCGCTGAACACGACCACCGACTTGATCGCCTCTGGGGGTAGGAAGTCGAGCAGGCCTTGCACGGCGCGCAAGTGCCTGAAGTTCTGGAAGATGGGGTTCTGAAACCTGAACTTGCGTCGGAAGTGCACCTGCGTCCAGGTTGGGTCCGTCGCGCCGGCGAAGACCCAGCCGCCCAAGTCCTTGGTTTCGATGACAAACACGCCGAACCGCGAGACAAGGATGTGGTCAACCTGCGTTGTGCCGTCATCCATGCGAATGGTGACATGATTCATCAGGTGGTAGTCGGGAGGGCCGAAGTGTGAACGCAAGACATGGGAAACCCGTGCTTCCCCGCTATTCTGAAACGTAAGGAAGTGACGAGCACCGAAGGCCTTTCGCCCGCTAATGCGGACGGTCCGCCATCTGCCAATGAGGAAGCCTAGGACAGCGGCGGCTGCAAGGAGAACATAGAGTACCGTCCGTTCGCCTCGATCCAAGCCTAGGAAGAACTGCGCGACGGGCCTAATCGCCAGATCGTTGAACCGAGTAGCGATGTCCTTCGCGAGGTCATCCATCGAGTATTTCAGCCGCCTAGCAGATAATGGACTTGCCGGACGCACGTCACAATGCCCTCATAGTCCCACCCTGTAAAGAGTCTGTGGCTCAGCGAATCGGCAGCAGAACGTTGTCACGCGGGTGCTTACGAGCCGCGGTCGCGTGCGTCGATAGCAGAGGCTCGCAGTCTCATCTCTCGCAGCCCAATCCTCCATCGCGCTATTTCCCTAGGCTGCGGGTGCCGAGTGGTGGGCGAGGACACGCAGGCCATGTGTTCGGCGGGTAAACCCGCCGCTCGGCGCCGGGGGCGACCCGCCCTGAAGGGCGATCCGAGGAGAGGGTCGTTTACGACGCGTCGCGTGAGTGCCGAGGCGACGCTTCAGCGCCGGACTTGATGACCGGCGACGGCTCTTTCGACACTCATCGTCTCGTCTTGCGTGCCCTGACGAAGCAGAGGCCGGCCCAATGGGGCACGGCCTCGCGCCTAGCTCCCGAAGGAACCCATGGAGGTATGGCTTCACTCTACGGAGCAGGATTGCGGGAATCTCGCAGGCCGAGGGGCAGCCATGCGACACGTGCGTTTTCCAGATGCGGCCATGCGTAATCTTGATGACAACCGTCCAACGCTGTGGTGGCATACTATGCCCGCGGTTCGGGAGCGCTTGTGGGTGCGCGTCAATTCGGGCTTCGGGCCTGCCAGGGTGTCGTCTTCGTTCAGGGTGGCCGGCGTGGCGGAACTGGTAGACGCGAACGCTTCACACGCGTTGGGGCGAAAGCTCGTGAGGGTTCGAATCCCTCCGCCGGCACCCGCCGCTCGCCGCCCTTCGATTGCTTCGGATCCTCGGACGCGGTACATTGGAGCACGCGTGTGAGGCGTTTACCAGCGGTTTGCCGCTGCGCCTTGAGGAGCCGAGCCAAATCGCTCGGCTCTTCGTTTTCCCGCCCGTCACCCGTTGCGAATGCGCCACCACCACCCGGTATTCGGCTGCTGACTCAACCGTACGTACGGGCTCGCTGGTCCGTGCGCTTGTTGGACCACACACGGCAACTCAGCGGCACGGATTAGTGCGTGGCGCAGATGGCGGTGGCGGGACGGGACGCGCACCGATCACCGTCGTACTAAGCGGCACCACCGCGAGGGCTCGGGCTTGCTGTCCGGTACGCCAAGTCGTGTATAGGAGGGGAATCCTGACTGATTAACGCCTTGATCGACGCGAGGCTCTCGAACGCCGTCTCGGTCCACCGGACTTCCATCACAGTCCGAGGCGCTTGCGGACTTCCTCATGACTGAGGGTCTTGCCAGCGTCGGCCTCGGCAATGCCCTGCTCGGTCTTGGCGAGAAAGAGCAGCCGCTCCGTCGCCTCCTCCACCGTCGCATTGGCGGGAAGGTTGTCGCGCGGCTGACCTGCGAGCGCCTTCTCGCCAGGCGCGCATATCGGTGAACGTACTCGTATCAACGCCATCTGCATCAACCGTCGGGCTTCCTCTGAAACGTCAGCGCTCAGCTGGTCTCGGCGCCGGTTGGGCCGCAGCAGGCTCACCCCTAATACACCGCATTGGGAGACACACATACTGACCCGAGCGACAGGATCTCAAGAAACAGTAGGCGATAAGCACCTTCAATGCCCTCACCGTCCTGTGGCGACCACCAATCAACCGAGTGATACCGAGACCCCTGCCGACCCTCCAGGATCCACTGTGCCCCATCGAGGCGTATCGCACCGGGGCTCACGACCGGTTGAGTTGTCCAGAATGCCTGCATGGCGTAGCGCCGGTGCATAGTGTTCCACCATTCGGCAGGCAAGTCCGTGGAGTCGCGTCGGCCGCCTTGCTTCGTGATGACGCTATAGGCGTTTCCACGCCGGACTACGCGGACTGAGACGGGCTCATGAAAGGCCCGGAGCCAAAGGGCACGGTACGTATGACTGGCATCTGTGGTCCTGCGAAGATCAGGTTCACCAAGCTGCGCAAGATACGTTGCGTACTTCCCTCCGATATCGGGGGGCGTTTGAGCTTCGGCGCAGTCGGGGCCAAGAGGAACCACCGCTCCGAGATACACACTTACGAGAAGTCTGGACACAGACCCTCCCTGTGCTGCCGCCTAACAGATAATGGACTTGCAGGACATACGTCCGCACACATCATACCGAGACTCGTTCACCACTTCCCCACCTCAGCGGCCCCCGTCGGTCCGCGTCAAGACCGTCTGTCGAACGCCCCCCACGAGCGACCGGTCACGACGATCTTGATACAAGCACTGCTGAAAAAGAGCCCGCCAAGCAGCGCGTACCACATGGGTAGGTACCGGAAATCGACAACGAGGCCGTACGCGCTGAAAGCCGTAGCTGCAAGCATCGGAGGTATCAATAATGAGAATAGAACACGCTCTCTCGTAGAATACCTCCGCCCAGTTTCTTCTGGGCGGTGATCATATTTTTCAAGCCATGCAGCCGAGATCACGATCGCCGGTACCGGCCCAAGTACGAAGATTATTCCGGCTATCCGGCGAAACCAGACCTCGTCACTCGCTAGGCCGAGTCGCCACGCGACAATCATGATCGCCAGCACAGTGACCCAAGACACTAGCACCTGCCACAAACGCAGGCGGCGCTTCAATCCCCGATAGACCCGCGTGGCTAGAGGAGCACCCGCCTCCGCAGCTGCTTCTCCCGCAACAGCCGCCAGCAGTTCAGTCAGGAGTCCCATCGACACTCTAACTCGCGCCGTCTTGTATCTAGAAACAGACTGAGTCTACAGCTATTCTGATCGGGGCGCCGGCTCGATGCCGTCTTGGTGGGGAACACCGTCCGTTAGCCGGAGCGGCGTCCCGAGGAAGCTGCTGCAGAGCCCGCACGTCTTCAAATGTGCGCCTCCCTCGGAGGCTCTGCGCTTTCATAAGGTCGTGTTGGGGAGCTTCACGCGGCTTGAGAGCCTGCCGCGGCGATGATCTCGCCAATCTCTGCCGCGGTCGATCCCGTGCTGACCAGCGATCGCACGAGGAGGTCAATCGATACGGATGGGTCCCCAGCCTCCATCTTTGCGACTCGTGATTGGCTCGATCCAATGCGTTTCGCGAACGCTGCTTGGGAAATGTTCCCACCCTGCCGTCTGCGTCGCAGCTCTTGAGCGAGCGACACCCGGACGTCAATCATCGCCATTTCCACATCGCTGAGATCGAGGAACTCCCGAGTGCCCCCGACCTTCCAACCGGCGCGCTCAAGCTTCTTGCGTTTGCTCTTCTCCATAAGTGCTCTCCGGCAGGGGTCACGTCAGTCAAGCGAATCGTATCGCGTCAATCGGTCCCGACAGGTCTCAAGGACTTGTTTTGGCGTTTTCCCGGACTTCTTCTCGAACACTTCCAAGATCACCACTGCATCCGAATCCACACGTGGCATAATGCGCCAAGTAACGTTCTCGTCGTTAACCCGTAGCGCGGCTCTCGTTGACCGTCTCGATGACCTGGAAGGGCAGGCTGACGCGCGGTACCTCCTTGAGCGTGCCGTCCTCGTTGTACTTGCCGGGCCAGACCAGTTCGGTCCTCGTGATGTCGATCTTCGCCATTTACCTGGGCTCCTTGTTCTTCTTCAAGTGGGCGCGGCCCGCGTCGGTCAGCCGGTAGCGCTGGAGTCGGCTGCTGGGCTTGTCCGGGATTGTTCTCTCGATCAGCGCCGCCTCGAGGGCGGGGTGGAGGTAGTTCTCGCGGAAGGTGGGACGGTGCGTGATCCCCACGGCTTGGCGCAGTTCACCCGCCGAGGACTCGCGACCCCGCAACGCCTCCAGGAGTCTTCGGACTGGGTCGGTCGACTGGGTCGGTGACTGGGTCGGTGACTGGGTCGGTGACTGGGTCGGTGACTGGGTCGGTGACTGGGCCGGTGACTGGGCCGGTGACTGGGCCCCGACCGCGGCCCGGACCGCGGCCCGGACCTCGGGATTCGGCCGGAAGATCGCGGTGGTGAAGCCGTTCGCCTCCCAGACGGGCTCGGGACAGCCCTGATCATGGGCTTCGTCGCGGATGCGCTTGATGCCGGTGCCGGCCTTCTCGATGAACTCGATGCGATGCAGCAGGTCGGCGATCAGGGCATTGCGCCGGACGCTCTTCGTTCCGAGGTCGGCGAGCGTCATCCCCTTGGGCAGGAAGAGCAAAAAGGTGAGCTGCTCGATGTAGTCCTGATATGAGACCCCGTCGTCGAGGAGGACCTGCAGTAGGACCAGAGCTTCTGGACGATGCGGTTGGCGGCGTCGCTCATAGGCCGGAGGTCAGGTCGTCGAGGTCCTGGGGGAGGTAGCCGGCGCGCCCGGCCGCCTCCCTGGTCTGCGGGGAATGGCGGGTCGCGATCGCGACTTTCTCGACGCGCCATCCCCGTACGCGGTCCGCGCGCTCGAGGAAGCGCGCAACGTGCGCATCGAAGCGATTGTAGTCCGGGGCGAGCCGATCGGCGGCCCGTTTGCAGCTGCCCAGACGAACGATCCGATCCTCCTCGTTCAGGGCCACGAGGTCGATCTCGGTGTCGCCTCTGTCCCAGAAACCTTGCACCCGTTGCGTCAGACGGAATCCGTCCAGGCTCTTGCGGCTGCGCTCCTCGTAGAGGGTTCCCACGAGTTGCTCGAGACCGTGCCCCTCCGCGTCCGCCAGGCGCTCGTCCGCTTCGCGCACGAGGTCCTCCTGCGGGCGGAAGTTCACCGACGCGGCGGGGGTTGCCAGCGCGGCCAGCCAGGAGCGGAGGAAGTTGTCGGAGATGTAGTAGCGCCCATTCCGGGCGGTCGCCTTCGCGAACACAGGCTGGGTCTGATCGACCATCCGGTAGCGATCGCGGAGCACCTTGAGGTAGCCGCCGATCTGCTTCTCCCGTTCCGCCTCGACGGAACGGGCGTGGGCGAGGATCTCGCCGTTCGTGCAGCCAGGATGGCGGGCGATGTATTTCAGGACGAGATCGTAGCGGCCCCGGAGCTCGCGCAGGAACCAGTTCTCGGCCTCGCTACGCAGCGGCGAGGAGCTGGAGAAGAAGAGATCCCGCAGCAACTCGCTCCGGTCCGCGCTCAGCACCTTCTCCTCGTAGGCATCGCGATAGAACTTCGGTACGCCCTCGAAGAGGTTCCAGAGGAAGAGCAGCCGCTCCGCCGTCGGTTCGGCATGAGCACGCAGGATCTCGAGCACGGAGGCGATGTCGAGGTGTGGCACGTCGAGTGCGTGGGTCAATCGCGCGAACAGGGGGGCATTGCGGTCTTCGAGCAAGGCCGCCATCTCGGTGTGGATCGACCCGAGCACGATCAGCCCGCCGCGCACCTCCGCCGCGTCCCGGGCGAGCTGGTCGACTTCGAACTGCAAGTGGGAGGTGAACTCGAACAGCGCCTTGCGGTGGAAGTACTGGAATTCGTCCACGGCGACCACGTACCCGCGCCGGACCAGCTCGCCGATCGAGGCCGCGAGCGACCGCAGGTCCACCGGCAGCGGACCCTCGACGCCGAACAGGGCGTAGAAATCGCGCGCCGCGGAGACGACGCCCGCGGGATCCGAGTCCGGGATCTGGAGATACAGGACCTTCTCCCGGCCCTCGGCCTGGAGGGCCTGCTGCACGAGGCTGGTCTTGCCGATGCGCCGGCGGCCGGACACTTTCAGGAAGAACCAGCGCTTGCGACGCAGGATCTCCCGGAGCTCGTCAAGCTCGACGCGTCGGCCGTAAAAGGCCCATGTATAGCGGTTTATGGCTGCCATGGCGTTAAGGTAAAGAACATTATCTTATGGCCGTGGCCGGGGCAAGCCATGCTGCGTCCCGTGACAGAAACGGTGGACCCCGGGCTTCTGGATCGCGCGCTGGCGCAGGAGCGCCTCGAGGTTTGATGGGAAGCGGGGTTCTCACGTGCTACCTGCACCGCATCCGCTCCAGCCGGCGGTTAGAGCAGGAGACGCACCGCAACGTGGGGCTGATGTGGCTGCTGCGGCGGTTGACGCCGGACTTCAAGACGATCGCGGGTTTTCGGCGCGACCACCCCAAGGCGCTGAAAGGGGTGTGTCGGGAGTTCATCCTCCTGTGCCGGCGACTCGACCTGTTTCGCGGCGAGCTGCTGGCCATTGACGGCAGCAAGTTTCGCGCGGTGAATGCGCGGCATCGGAGCTACACGCCCGCCCGTCTCGCGAAGCTGCAACGGGACATCGCGCGCACGATCGCGCGCTCGCGACGCCCAAAGTGGCGAATCGTTGTCAGCCTTCCACTCCATCAGCCTTGCGCCATAACGCGACCTCGAGCGCAGTGAGCGCCCCTAACAAGCCAACCACGAGCCAAAGAGCAATCCTACCAGTTGTCATCGCCATGAGTAGGGCCAGGACTGCGACGAGGCCTGTGCCGACAACCGAGACAGCGAGCGAGCGCTGAAGCTTCCGTGGACCTACCGCTCGGGTGTACCGGATGAAGGCCTCTCGGCGCGACACGGGCAGGAGATCCGTACGCGCGATGGTGGCTTCGGAAAGAGGCCGCACAGTCCAGTGCGCGAACGCGATCCCAGCCACCTGGATGCCGATTAGGTACGGAACCCAGACAAGGAGCCAGACCTTCCAACTCCAAGGCATCCAGATGGTCAGGAAACCGAGTGCGACGGTCAATGGCCACGTTACCTGGTGGAACCGCTGCCAGTGCCGCTTGAGCCGTCCGGCAAGTTCGTCGGGGACTTCGTAGATTCGGCCCCACTTCCCGAACGGGTTGTAGTATCGGCGACCCTGAGTATCGTGCCGGAAGATGTTTGCCGTAATCCCGTCCCAGTAGCCCATGCGAAGGTGACCTGTCAGATTGATGGCTTTCTGAACGGCCTAACGGCCGGCGCATGACCTGCGAGCGACTCGCCGGCCAGGCGCGCTTCCCGCTGAACGTACACATATCAACGTCACGCGCATCAATCAACGGCTTCCTTTTCGAACGTACGCGCTCGCCAGTGTCCATGCGCTCGATAGACGTCAGAGCCTACGCATCCATTCCTTGGGATCCCGTCGCCAATGCAAGCAGGCCAACACCGCCACGCCGTGCTCATCCAGAACGTAGTAGACCGAATACTGAATCTCCGAAGGCGGGCACGGCGTACACCGACTTCCACTTCCTGGTAACTTGCCGGCGCGCGCCGCACGTTTGCGAAGCAGACATCGACTGCGCGTAGGAACTCGGTGCCCAGTCCCCACGACTTGCCTTCGTACCAGCGGAATGTGGATGCCAGGTCGTCCTCGGCCTGGGGCTGAACGACGAAGCGCGAGGTCATGCCTCGCGCTTGAGAATTCGCTCTCGCACTTCCTCCCAGGGCGCGCCGGCCTCTGGGTTTTCGCGGTAGGCCTTCAGCCGCCGGTCGAGTTCCTCACGGTGCCAGTCAGGAATAGGAATCGCGTCCTGTTCCGCCTCGAGACTGTCCCAGAGATCTTCCACCAGCTGGAGGCGCTCTGTGAAGGAGAGCTTGCTGAAATCAAGAGCAGGCTTTGGTGCCATCGAGTCAATGTGGCTGCATTCGAGCCGGCGAGCAAGCGCCTCTGACGTCGAACGGTCGGAAAATGACCCGCGAGCGACTCGCTCGCATGCGAGTAGAGTGCAAAGCGGACCGCGATCCCGCCAGACACACAACCCAGCTTCCAGTTCCGTGCATCACGCCGCGCTGCTGGTCGCTTCGTTCAACGTGCGGACGCTCAGGTCCGCGAACGACCTTCTAGCCGTGGTGGCTCGGCGTCTGCGCGGCCACGCACCTCATCCTGTATGCGCCAAACGGCGCCTGAAGCCCTTCCATGTGCGCTGAACCTCGTTGGCGTCCGGCGACTGCTGGAAGCCTTCGCGTCGCCGAGGGTCTGCGCATCATTCTTGCTCCATGAACCACCCTGCTCCCGACCCGGAGCGCCCCGCCGAGGGGCTTCTTCGCTCTCGAACACTCATACGACGCCGCCGCTCGGCAAACTCACGATCATCCCTTACCCACCGCCAGTTTTCACATAGGCTCTTTCCTGGTTAGCCAGCGCCCTTTCACTCCGGGATGGTCGGAAGGGGGCGCGAGGATCGGAAGACAAGGAGGACTTCGACGAGCTCTGGCCGACGACGGTAGACAATCCGGTAGGGAGGACGCACGAGTTCGCGGATCTCGGGGCGACCATGCTCCGGAACCATCCGGCCCGAGTCAGGGAACTGAGCGAGTTGGTCAACGGCCTGGTACAAACGGCCAACCACGGCCAGCCCATAGGAGGGGGAATCCTGACTGATGAACGCCTTGATCGACGCGAGGCTCCCGAACGCCGTCTCGGTCCACCGGACTTCCATCAGAGCCCGAGGCGCTTGCGGACTTCCTCATGACTGAGGGTCTTGCCAGCGTCGGCCTCGGCAATGCCCTGCTCGATCTTGGCGAGAAAGAGCAGCCGCTCCATCGCCTCCTCCACCGTCGCATTGGCGGGAAGGTTGTCCACGGCCTTCTTCAGCAGGTTCTTGGCAGACTGAGGCATGAATCCTCGCGATGTCCAACGTGGCGAAATCTAGTCGCGGCGCTGGGACACCCGCCACTCGGCGCTGGGGCGCTACTGTCAAGCGCCTTCGTTTTGGGGACACGTAGCCCTGCCCAGCGCTCCGCGTCCCTCGGTTTACCTCATGTTCGCTGCGTCACGCCGCGCTGCTGGTTGCTTCACTCAACGTGCGGACGCTCAGGTCCACGAACGACCTTCTATCCGTGGTGGCTCCGCATCTCCGCGGCCACGCACCTCATCCTGTATGCGCCCAACGGCGCCTGAAGCCCTTCCATGTGTTCTGAACCTCGTCGGCGTCCCGCGACTGTTGGAAGCCCTCGCCGAGGCGAGCGTCTGCGCATCATTTTTTCCCCATGAACCCCTACCAAGACCCTGCTCCCGACCCGGAGCGCCCCGCTGACGCGTTTTTCGCTCTCGATCACTCACATGGCGCCGCCGCTCGGCAAACTCACGACCATCCCTCACCCACCGCCAGTTTTCACACAGGCTCCGTCCATGTTAGATGGCGGCATCGCTTCTAGCGCGAGCGGCCAGGAAAGCAGTCGCGAGTGCGACAACATCATCTTCCCCATGGTATAGGTGAAAGCAGGCCCGCATTGAACCAAGAGGGGGAAACACCGGGCCTACGCCCGTCTGCCTAAGGCGCGCTTCCCGAATGCTCACGTCGTCAACGCGAGGATCCACCCTGATCAGAAAGCGGTTCTGCTTCCCGGGTGCCTGACCGCCTTCCACGGTTCGCCAAGGCTCAGTGGAGAGCCACGAAACCTCGAACCCCGAGTGAACGAGCGACATGACGATCCCCTCTGGCACGTCAGGAATCGTTACGATGCCGTTGGTGGGTCTGTGCGGAGCAGTTCCGGGAATCTCCTCCTGGTGCCGTACCCGATCCGCGAAGACACCAGCGAGGTAAGTGTTGTGGGCCGCGATGCGTCCTTGTCGCTTCCGGGGGTCTTCCAGGCCGTGGGGATCGACGAATTCCTCGAGTGCCTTGAGAAACGACCTCAGAGCTTCGGCAATCCCCGTGCCCGCGGAGCCGAACTTTCTAGAATAGGACTGTGAAGGATCGGAGAGCATCCATTCAGGAGCAGAGAGAACGACACCGAGCGTAGGCTTGCCGCCTAGCCACTTGTGGCCACTCGTGAGATAGAAGTCGACCTCGTTGACGATCTGGGAATCGACCAAGATGTTCCCGGCCGCTTGGGCGCCGTCAAGGACAATGACGAGCCTTGGGTTCAGGGCCCTTGCGAATGAGAGCAGGCTGCCGACTGGGAGCTCGTATCCCGTTGCCCGTGCCACGTGCGACAGATATAGAACGTCCGGCTCCGCGAGCATGAAAGCGTTCTGCAGCGCCAACGGAACCAAGCTGCCTTGCTGCTCCCATATCAAATGACCGACTTCGGCTATCACAAGCCGGCCCTGCCAATTCTCGTCGAGCGCAGCGATTACCCCCGGGTACTCCAGATCGGTCGTTAGGAGAGTCAAGGAGTCCTGCCCGATGATGTGCTGTAGGCGTGACAGCACGCGGTGGACACCAGCCGTTGTATTGTGGAAGAGGGTCACCTGTTCCTTACCGAAGCGGGCTCCGAAGACAGCCGCACAGCGCTCCCTAACGGCATCTAGGGTTTGATCCCAAGGAGGCGATCCGGATTCGGCCGCCTCTCTCGCACTGCTGGATTCAAGACCTATCCAAGCGGACTTGAAGTACCTACCGGCGGCGCAACCTCCTGTACCGCCGTCCGCAGAAGGGTACTCGAGCGTTGGCTCGTAGAATTCGCTGGCCACCGCCTAGCTCCCCGCGCCGGTTGGGGCCCCGGAAACATCCTCAACCACGTATCCCCCTCGCTGGTTGTCGAGTCCCTCAAACGTGAACACGTCCTTTGACTGCTCAAGTTGTTGGCGAAGTAGTCGGATAAATGGCCGCAGCTTATCGGCTGGCGAAAGACCCGATCTGATGACCTCGCTACTGGTGCGCCCTACCCGCTTCCACTGTTCGTAGATCGCGCAATAGCCGGAGTGAGCGTAGGTGGATAGGTCGAAGAGTGACCGACACCACACGAGCGCCTTGCTGCCACCGATTCCTATGACCTTGCTATCGCCGTAGCAACCGTCCGAAAGGATGATCGGTGCGACGAAGGAGTTGCCGAGCTCACTAATGACCGTAAGGAACTCGGGCGCGTAGCCCACGAAGACGACCGGTGCCACTGAGCGGACAACGGCCCTCGCTTCATGACTTCCAACCAGCGGCAGTCGCGCTTGTTGAGCAAGAGCTGCAAGAGCGATGTACAGATCCTCGACGTATCGATCGCCAAGGGGGGCATATATCACCTGAACGGGATCGGCTGGTGGTGCGTTGGATGCGCGCAGTTCCATCAGCTTCGCGAGAATCGCCTGCGCCTGCTGACCATTATTCGGGCCGAGGCGAAGAATATTAGGACCTCGTTCAAGTCCGGTAAGGGCGCTGTCGACCGTGAGCAGAACCGGTACGTCAGAATGCATCAGCTTCCTAAGAAGACCGGGGGTGTTCCGGGACGTTGTGGCTGCGATAACGCCCCATACATCAAAGCGGAGGAACAGATTGTGGAGCTTGACTCGGAGGTCCTCGGCATCAGCGTTGCCGTTGTCGGATACGGCGATGGGATACAGGGCCGGTGCGGCAGCTCGATCCTGCTCCCGGGCCTCAATCCCAGCGGGGATGTTGTCGAAATCCTGCCAAGCCGCCCCGAACTGGGCGCCACGAGATTGGTAAGCCTTCGCAACCGCTGCAAACGCCGCTTCCGCAAACTGCCGCCTACCGGTATGAAAATCCCCAACTACCAGAACTGCAGGTGCTGGTAACAGCTGCATGTGTGGTTCCTCGTGCTTTCGTGCCGCCATCTCCTAAGAAACTGCTCCCTCGAGGACCTCGCCAGTCGCGAGATCGACCAGGCCGAAGCCCATCCGGGCCGCATGTGCGCGGAGTCCGCGAAGAATGCGCCGCTGGTGCTGAGCGTCGTACGCCGACGCGCCGGGATCGGCGTAGACCAGTTCGCCCTTGAGCATGCGGTAGACGAGGATCGCGAGTTTACGAGCCGTGGCCGAGATGGCTTTGGCCTTGCCGACCCGGTAGCCGAGGCGGCGGTAGAATGCGCCGAGCGCGGTTTGCGTGCGGCCGAGACTCATCGCCACGACGCGCAGGAGCGCAGCGGCCCGATTGGCAGCCGGGCTCCGCACGCCGAGTCCGCCACGGTTCAGAACATGCGTGCCCACCGCCGACATGATCCACCCTACCCCCGCACGCCCCTCACACAATCTTGAACGGCGCGGCGGCGTTGATCGCGTCGGCCACCGCGCCCAGCGCCGCGTTGATCGCCTTCTCCGCCCCGAGGACCCCCAGGCCCTGGACCGTGAGCATCACCATGAGCACCGTGTTCCGGTGGATGCGCAACAGCGACTTCGCCTCGGCCGCCGAGACCTTGCCTTCGACTGCGAGCCTCACGATGTCCTTGAGCGCCTGCGCGAGCTTCTTGAACTCGGGACGCGCGTAGTCGCGGACCTTCGGCCAGTCCTCGGCCAGCGAGTCCTTCGCGGCGCCGGTCATCGCGGCCGCCAGCTCCCCGATTTTGAGACTCATGCGTTACGCTCGGCACATGGGTGCACCATCCACACCTCGGTCATGATTGGTTTCGCTTCTTGGCAACCTCGAGCTGGATGATGGCCTGCCACGCCTGGTTGAATAGAGCGCGGACCTGGCGCACGTAGCCGGCGCTCAGGGTGTTCTGCACTTCGTGCGTGCTTCTCAGGTCTTCGAGGTTCGTGCGCATCAGCTCGTACTGCTGCAACGAGATGCTGTTCTTGGGGTGCGTGCTGGCTCGCAACTCGACGGCGCGAAGGTCAACGGCGTAATCGCGATAGAAGTCCGCGTGCTGAGGGTAGAGGGCGCCGGACCCCGAGGCGGATTCCAACGTGGTCAAGTGCATGTCCATGCGCCGCTGAAGCTCGGTGGCCGCGCGGTCGATCTGCTCGTCGTAATGCGAGATGAGGGTGACGGCGCACGCCGTGCTCCAGAGGCCGGCCAGCAGCACTCCAACCCAGAGGCGACTGGTCCCGGCTCCTCTTCGGGGGCACCGCACCGCGATGTGTCGCCTTGGCATGGCTTCGGTTCCGCTTAGGGGCGGCGAATGGAAACGGCACTCGCATTAGTGACACCGATGGCAGCGAGTTTCTTCTGCAGTGCGCTGGCGTCGTCCAACGGGAGATACGTGCCGAAGACCACGACATACTGCCTCTGCGAGGGATCGGACGGGTCGGGCTGGAAGTAGATACGAGCCGCGCTCGTGTCCCCCAGCGCCGCGATGTACTCCTGCGCCTCCGCGATCGCGCCCTCCGCGATCGCGTACCGCCCGCCGGTGACGAACCATGCGCGGGGGTCCGGCTTGCCAAGCAGGCCGCGAAGGAACTGGCTCATTCCCGGTTCGCGCGGAGCCTCGATCTGATCGAGCGGCCCCTGCACCTGAACCGCGGTGGGAAGCGTCGCCGCCTGGCTCAGCTGGATGTCCAACTGACTGGCCACGCCGGCCGCGACGCGCACCCGCTGTGTCACTTGCTGGGTGCCGAGCCGGGTAACGCGAAGCGTGTGCTCGCCGACCGGCAGGTGGAGACTGAACGTCCCGTCGTTACCGCTCATCGCTCCCACGTCCATGCCGTCCACATGGATGTGTGCGCCCACCACGGGCTCCCCCGACTCCGCTGCAACGACTCGGCCCGTCACGGTGCTGAGCGCGGGCACGCTCATCGCAGGTGCGGCCGTTTGAGCAAGCGCTTCGGGAGCGATGAGTGACAGTATCGCGGCCCCCGCGGAACGTCCCGCCAGCTCGTTGCCCACCTTGACGCCGTTCTGAAACGTCAGAATGGTGGCCGGTGCCACGATTCCGATCTCGAATACGCGGAGGTGAACGGATTCGGCCTTGTGGAGCCACGCCCACAAGCCACCGATCAAGAACAGCACAAGGACTTTGACGCCGAGGCCAACGACGGCCAGCGCCGTGAGCTTGGACAGCACGGGTTCGAGATCGACGACGAGGAGGCTTACCACGGTGGGGGCCAAAGCGCCCAAACCACCCACGAGGAACCGCGTGGTGCCGGGCATCGAAGAGGCAGCCGACCGCCCCGGATGCTGAGGGGATGTCATGCGAGGACCCCACTTCCGTATTAAGGCCCCAATATTGACTCCGCCACGGTGTCCGAACAGGCCCTTTTTGAGGCACGACTTACTGTTTTTGGGACATTCGGCCCGGAAAACGGCGCAAGGGGCCCACGGGGGGCTAGGGACAGGCTTACGTCCGGGTGGGTCCAGTCGCGGACTGAGGGGTCCGCGCTGGCCGGGGGAGCGCCCTGCTTCCCCACCCCGAATGTCCCAATCTCGTATGGTCCTGCCTCAATCGGGGCCTGTCGGGCCTCGTCCGCTTTTCCAAGATTGGCAGGTAGCAACTCCACGTCCGTTGAGGCCCTCGAATGCGACACGTCCGGCCGGTTATCGCTCTAACGTGCTTACCCGTCTTCGCCACCCTCTCGCCTGAACTCGCGGACGCGCAGCGCTTTGTCCTTGAAGCCGCGGCCAGCGGGGGCTTCGCTGGGATCGAGGTACCCGAGGTGAAGGTGCAGCCCCTGTTCCGTATCGCCTCCGACGGAACCGCAATTCCCCGCTCGGACTCCCTGTCGTTGCTTGCCAACCAGGAGTTCGTTTGGCGGCCCGCGGTCTCCACCGGGCTGGTGGCACGATACCTCCTATCTGGATCCAACCCCGACGAGGAAACCCTGGGCGTCGGCATCGGCGCGCACATGGTGATGTTCGCGGCCGGAGCGGACGCCCGCATCAAGCTCGCACCGGCGCTTACCGCGCACTTCGGCTCGCTAAACATGCAGGTCTTCATCGGCTACATCTTCAGCGCCAGCGACGAGATTCGCCTTCCGGGCATCGACGGGGCGGCGCGGGACGGGGACCAAATCGTCGTGCCCGTGGGGACGGACCCCGATCAGTTCGTGCTGGGAGGCGTCGGGAATGGACCAACGATCTTCGTCGGACTCATTATCGGCGGGCTGTCGGTGACGAAACTCGGCGCGGGCGGCTCGTGACCGCGTAACTCATCCGGGCCTAACCACCCCGCCCTCCAGCGGAGTACGCATGCCCAGGATTCGGAAGCAGGCGGTCATCGTCATTCACGGGATCGGCGAGCAGCGTCCCATGGACACGCTGCGCTCGTTCGTGGCGAGCGTCCTGCCGACCAGTCAGGTGTACAGCAAGCCCGACCCCTTCAGCGGGTCGTACGAGCTCCGCCGCCTGACGACGCGCCACGGACCCCGCCATCACACGCATTTCTTCGAGCTGTACTGGGCGGACCTGGTCCAGGGAACGACGATTCTCCACCTCGCGCAGTGGGCGAAGTCTCTGTTGTGGCGCTGGCCGTGGGCGACGCCCCGACACCTCCGGCCGATGTGGGTGGTGACGTGGGCACTGCTGGCGCTGCTCGCCGCGCTGGGCGCGGGCATCGGCCTCGGCATCATTCAAGCGAGCCTGGGGGGGCCGGCAATCCTCGCACTGGTGCTGCTGGCGTCCGCGTTCTACGGGTTCCTCATCCGCTACGCGGGCGACGCCGCGCGCTACCTGAGCCCGAGCCCCCGCAACGTCGCGATCCGCCGCGCCATCCGGGACGCGGGAGTGAGTCTCCTGAGACGCCTGCACGAGAGCGGCAAGTACGATCGGATCATCCTCGTGGGGCACAGCCTGGGCAGCGTGATCGCCTACGACCTCATCACGCACTACTGGGTGGAGGCGTACCGGCGATTCCAGAACCCCGCGCGACAGCCCCAGGCACGGCTCGAGGCGTACGAGCAGTTGCTCACCGGACCCAACACCGGTGCCGTCGGCGAGGACATTCACCGCCGTCACCAGCGGGCGGTGTGGACGGAGCTTCGCCGTCACGGTCACTCGTGGCGGATCACGGATCTCGTGACCTTGGGCTCGCCGCTAGCGCACGCCGCGATCCTCATCGCCCGGAACGAGCGCGACCTGGTGCAGCGGTTCCGCGACCGCGAGCTGCCGACCGATCCGCCGCAGCTCGATCGGGATGGCACGCTCGCGTTCGTGCTCGAACCGCCCATCCGGAACGACCGGCGCCAACTGGTGTCGCCCCGCGCGCCGCACCACGCGGCACCGTTCGCGTGCACGCGATGGACCAATCTCTATTTCCCCGCGTACGGGGGCCTGTTCGGCGACATCGTGGGCGGTCCCGTGGGCCCCGTGTTCGGCGAAGGGGTGCTGGACGTGCCGGTGAGCGACGGCACGCTCCGGAGCTACACGCTGTGGAGCCACACGCGCTACTGGAAGCTCACACGCGGTGGCGTGGGCACGCGGCCCAGCGCGAGTGCGGAACTCCGCAGGGTCCTCGATCTCCTGTTTACCCTCGACCGGGAGTAGCGATGCCTGTGTTTCCCAAACCCGGATTCTCCTTCGATTACAACCTCGCGACCGAGCGCCGGGCGTTCGACGAGTTCTTCGCGGGGCGCGGGATTCCGGCCAAGCGCGGAAGCGAGCTGGATCTGGCGACGTGGAACATCGCGAATCTGGGGGCGCAGAAGCGGCGTCCCAAGGACCTGGCGCTCATCGCGCACATCCTCGCCCGCTTCGACGTGATCGCCGTGCAGGAGGTGCGGGCGCAACTCGCGCACTTTCGCGAGGTGATGCGCCGCCTCGGCAATCGGTTCCGGTGCGTGTTCACCGACGTCGCGGGCAACGAGGAGCGCCTAGCCGTGGTCTACCGCCCCGCGCGCGTGCGGCCCGGCCCCCTGGTCGCCGAGCTGGACTACAACCCCAACGGCGTGGTTCGCAACGGGACGTACATCATCGAGCCCAAGAAGCAGCGTTTGCGCCTGGGGGGCCGGAGCATCGAGACCTTCTTCGAGAACTTCAACCGCAACCCCATGTTGACCACGTGGGAGGTCGTGGGATCGCAGCGCAGGTTCCTCATCGCGAACGTGCACATCTATTATGGCTCGAGCAACTCGGCGAAGTTCAACAACCGGATCGCCGAGGTCTATTTCCTCGCCGACTGGGCCAAGGCGTGCCAGCGGCGGTCGAACGCCGCGAAGGTGTACGAGCCTAACGTCGTGCTGATCGGGGACATGAACGTGCCCACCATGGCTAGCGACGACAGGGTGTACCGCGCGCTGACCCGTCGGGGCTTTGTCCGCACGCGGTACTCTTCCGAGGCCGGCACGACGATTCAGGAGTTCACCAGCTACGATCAGATCGTGTTCGCGAACGAGAACCTGCCACTCACGCCCATCAACGGCCAGTCGGCGGTGGTAGTGGACTTCGACAACTTCGTGTTTCGGCGCTTATGGCAGCAGGTGGAGGCGGGTGAGCGCACGCTCAGCCAGTTCAAGGCCTGGACGAAGTTCGCGATATCCGATCACCGGCCGGTGTTCGTGAGGATGCGGGTGTGATGGGGGCGGGACGACCCGCGCAGCGGAAGGCGCTCAGCGAGCATCCGTACGGCACGATGAAGCGGGGGATGGATCAGGGCTACTTCCTGCTGAAAGGCCTGCGGAAGGTGCGCGTGGAGTTCAGTCTGACGGTGCTCGCCTACAATCTCGAGCGGGTGTTGAACCTCGTCGGCGTCCCGCGACTGATGGAAGCCCTCGCGTAGCCGGGGGTTCCCGTCGTTGCAGCTCCCGTACGCCCCCTCGAGCACCGCCATCCCACGCCTGAGCGCCCACTCAACCGAGTTTTCGTCTGCCGATCACACCCGTGCCGCTCCTCCAGCCCAACTGCGCCATCACCGCGTCCGACCGCGAGTTTTCACACGGCGTCCGCCCCTGTTAGACTGCGCTCACTGCACCTCAGGTCCGGGATGAGGCTGCTGTCGAAGATTGATCGGACGGCTCCGACGCACTTGAGGGTACCGGTCGCGCCAGGTGTTGTGCCACCAAATCACTCACTAGCCGCTCAACGGATGCCTGTTGAATCTCCCAGATCCGTGGAGCGGAATAGCCAAGCAGCGCCGCAAGGACCAGGACTCGCGCAACTACGGTGACATTCTCAAGTAGGGCACCGACAAGCAGCAGTCCGAGAAGAACACCTAGGAAGAAACCCACAACTAAACGAGACAAATAGTATGCCGCACGGTGAATGGCTACGGATTTGCTGACGATCGTGGTGCTCTGGGTTGAACGTGGGAGTTTAGGGAACCCTTCCCAGTACGACACGGTAACCTGAACGAAGGAGCCGAGGCCGGCAAATATGCCTGACATGACAATGATAAGAAGGTCGCGTTCCGAAAAACCGAGTTGGGCGAATGTTGTTATCATGGCGGCGGCTCCAACGTCCAGGAAAATGAAAAACCCGGGGGGTGAACCCCCCCGGGTCTCATTGATCTTCTTCAACGATAATTGGATAAGCAATCATGATCATCAGCACCAAGACGGTACCGAGTGCGATCACAATGCGTCCTCCGCCTACAGTTGTCAAAGATCTGTAGAGGAATATGGGACGCATTGACGTTGCCGTCAAGTCGGGTGGGCCTAGGGGGCGATTCTGCGCAGTCTAACGGTTTGGCAATCACCTGCAAAGCGGGCCAACGAGATCTCTCGTTGCAAGGCGGAAGTGGACGCGCTTTGGCAGGTGCATTGCCGTGTTATGCCGCCAACGCGCTCGGCGTCAAAGGGCCTTCGCAACCGCCAGCGCTACCACTAGCGCTCCTCCGCCAATAAGCACGAGGCCAAGCAGGCCGCCAACGCAGCGTTGCCACGGTTTCAGCTCTGAAGGCTGGAACGTGGTAGCCTGCAACGCAGTAAAGCCGAGGTAGATGATCCCGAAAGTGAACATCGCGAGTATGGGATCGATAGTAGCGGCCACGGGAAGCTCCAAGTTGGGTGTCCGAAGAGCCCAGACCGAGAAGGACATTACCGAGAGATAGAGGATGTCAAAACCGACGGTATGCGTTGCGATGGGCGCATGAAAGCGCGGCAGCAGCAAGATGCGGGTCTCGTCACGAACAAGCGGCAGCTTCCCGTGCGAGAGTTCTTCGGGTACCTCGCTGGGCGCCATGTTCATGAATAGGGGCGGACTGTCGGCCGTGGCCCAGCGGCTTTCAATAGCCCACGCGCGGCTCAAGAGGCTGCGAAAGATGGATCTGTTGCGGAGTTCGACAAGCCAGATGCCAAGGCTGACAGCGAACAGAAGCACATAGTGGGCCGGCTTTGGGCTCGCGATCTGCAGCACAAGAGCGACGGCGGCCACGAAGAACGAGGCAGTGGTAAAGCGGAAAGTGATGATCTTTCCATAGTACTCGGCGAGTGCGGTGTACTCGACACGGAGAAACTCATCGTGGCCTGCAGGGGGAGCTTTCACAATGCCTCCGGCGCGAGAGCTTTCTGCTTGATGTTTCTAAGAAGTGCCCTCGAGGAGTAAGGTCTCAGTGATCCACCAAGATCGTGAACCGTCACTCCAGGAGAGCACTTCCATGTGGGACTCCGGCATCGACCAACACAAGGCCTTCCGCCTGATCACAACCTATGGGCCCGAAGGCGGGCGCGTCAAACAGACGCGCGTGGCCAGCAGCCCGCTCGCGCTCCAGCCGTACTTCGCCGAGTTCCCCGGTCCGCACCAGGCGGTGGTGGAGTCGACCGGTGGGTGGTACTGACTGGCCGACACACTCGCTGCCCTCGGCGTCGACCTCGTCCTTGACACCCACGCGACCCGCGTCAAAGCGATCGCGGCGGCCAAGGTCAAGACCGATAAGGTCGACTCCGACAGGCTCGCGCTCTTGCTCCGGGCGGACCTCATCCCGCCGATGTTCTGCCCCTCACCCGAGCCTGGCACTAACGGACCCATGCCTCCCTGGATGAGGTCGCCGCTTGAGGAAGATGGTACGAGGGTACCGATGGATTTCTAGACCGCGGGACCGCCGCACCGTCCCGACGCGCAGAGTCTCGATAGGTGTTTGGTGCAGCACAGCGCACCGATCCCGAAATGAAGTCAGAGCACCGCGGGCCGAGAACGACACCAACGGAGCCACCCCACCCCGTGTTGTAGAGCTACGTCGACTTGACACCGGAGGCCTTATAGGCGTTGGGCAGTCGACTATCGCACGGGGTCGACAGAGATCCCAAGCGCGGAACCATGCCGGTTGCGGGCGGGCTCGGCCGTGTGATGCGTCCTGAAGGACGCCCTTTGGGCGTGCACGGCATTGTTGTCTCATGACTCATTCTGACGAAGAGGAATCACAGTGTCACGGAAAAGGAATCACAGTATCACGTCGGAGTCTTCCTGGTCACCGCTTGCGAAGAAGTCCGCACTTCAGGGTTGATTTCCTGAGCCAGAACTGACACACTTCTGGGAAGTGTCGCAAGGCCCAGAAACCGAGTCGAGAATGCCAAGGACTGGACGCCATCTCTACGAGATCGACTTTGGACGGGGCTCTCCCGTCCATGAGGAACATGGCAAGTACGTACTTCGAGGCGAAGAGGAGTTCCCTGCGTATGAGGAAATCCAATCGCCCGACGAACTCCGCAGTCCAAAGAAGATCGCCAAGACCCTCAATGCTATTGAATGGGCCTTCACTGACGCCGACACAAGCTTCCTGACTCACGATCTACACCCCTACCCGGCGAAGTTCATCCCGCAGATTCCAGGACATTGCATTGCGAACCTGTCGCTTCCTGGCGAGCTGGTGCTCGATCCGTTCGGAGGGAGCGGCACAACGGCACTTGAAGCAGTGCGTCTTGGCCGCAGAGCGTTGAGCGTCGATGCAAACGCCGTTGGTACGTTGATCGGTCGGGTGAAGACCTGCAATCTTGATCGCACCGCGGCAAGGGAGCTTCACGCGATCCGAAGTGCTCTCACTACGATGTTGGTTGACCTTCCGGCACCAGAGGTGTTGTCTGAGAGGCACAAGGGGTACATCCCGGACATCCCGAACATCGACAAGTGGTTCCCGATGTCCTCCCGTGGAGAACTGGCGGGGATTCGGGATCGCATTGGCAAAATGAGCAGTGAAAAGGCACGTGACATTGCGTCGCTAGCGCTTTCGCGCATTGTCTTGGCGGTTTCGCATCAGGATTCGGAGACTCGGTACACGAGCAGGCCGCATGAGACTCCCCAAGGCGAGACAATCAAGCGGTATCTCGTCGCTCTTGACGCAATTGTCCGCAACGTAGTGCGCACGCAGGCGGCACTCAGGTACGGGGTGTCAAGATTTGTGACCGCTGATAGTCGTGACCTGGCGCACGAGGTGTGCAGGCCAGGAACGGTAGACTTGATTGTCACCTCACCCCCGTACGGCAATGCGAACGACTACCACTTGTATCACCGATTTCGCCTCCTATGGCTCGGGCATGACCCCAGAAGGCTTGGGAAGATCGAAATCGGGTCTCACCTGCGCCATCAGAAGGAATCCTCAGGGTTCGACGAGTACGCACAAGAAATGGGACAGACACTCAAAGGGATGCATGAACTTCTGAGACCGGGGAGGTACGCTGTCCTGGTCGTAGGTGATGCAATCTACAACAAGGTTCTGTACCCTGCGGCTGAGCTTCTCGGGCAACGTGCAGAGGAAATCGGATTCGAGACGGTCTGCATAGTTGAGCGTCAGATACACAGCACCAAGCGCTCCTTCGTGGCGGCCGGCCGCAGGGCGACGACGGAGAAGCTTCTCGTGATTCGACGCCCCTCTGAGAAGCTGTCGGTGTGGTTCGACGCACCACCGTACAAGCTCTGGCCGTATGAGCGGGTTCTTCGAGGGCGTGAGATCGAGACCGTAGTTGGAGTGGCACTGAACGGTCACGACGGAGACACGTACTGCCTCGCCTTGGACAGCTACACCCTGTCCAAGGCCCGGCGATTGGTCTTCACGCACGGAGTGGGGTTGTCGGCGCTCCAAACCGAGCCAACGTGGCAAGCGATCATCGAGAACGGGTTCGGGCAGCAACCATCGGCGCGGAAAGACCCCAAGTACGTGACACACGGACTGCACCCCTACAAAGGCAAGTTCTACCCTCAACTTGCCAAAGGTTTATTGAACCTCTCCAAACTGCCTGCGGGTGCAACGGTATTCGATCCGTTTTGTGGAAGTGGCACGACACTGTTGGAAGGCTATCTCAACGGCTTCCGGGCGTATGGCTGCGACATGAACCCCCTCGCAGCAAAGATTGCGCGCGCCAAGACAGGGATCCTTGATGTCAACCCGGACGTCGTGCGTGAGGCTGTTGGGACGCTTGTCAGTCAAGTTGAGGAAACGTTCAGCACTTTGCCTTCGAGCCAAGAGCACCTTGTCGCTGGGTGTTTGGACGAGATCCACAAATGGTTCCCCGCGCCGGTGGTAACGAAACTGAACTGGCTTCTTGGGGCGATCCGCTCAGTAAGCGAGGGTGTCATTCGGGATTTCCTGGAAGTGGTACTGAGTAGCATCATTCGCGACGTCTCCCAGCAAGATCCGAATGATCTGCGAATCAGGCGACGGAAAGAACCGATCACGGATGCGGATGTGTTCCAGCTCTACCTGGATGCATTGGACACACAGTACGGCAGAATTGAGAAGTTCTGGTCTGTCAGGGGATTCTCGCCTAACCGCTTCCGGCCAAGTCGTGTAGTGGAGGGCGATTCCCGCACAGGTCAGACTCTCCTGGATCTGGGCCTGAAGGCAAACTCGGTTGACTTGGTGCTCACTAGTCCCCCATATGCCACGGCGCTTCCATACATCGACACAGATCGGCTGTCTCTGCTGGTGCTCCTAGGGATGGACACCTCGGCACGCCGTCCGCTCGAACACGGCTTGGTGGGGAGCAGGGAAATCGTGACGAGCGAGAGGCGGAGCATGGAAGACGCCATAGCGTCAGGCGGTAACGGGCTACCCATCACGGTGCACAGCTACCTTCAAGACCTCCATGCACGCTTGAGCAATGCCGATGTTGGCTTCCGGCGAAAGAACATGCCTGCACTGCTGCAGCGGTTTTTCCAAGACATGCAGGGTGTCCTCCGGAACTGCACCAGCGTTCTGAGGTCGGGTGGTGAGGCGATGATTGTCATTGGCGACAATCGGATGCGTGTTGACCGAGATCATGAGCGCATTCCGACGGCAGCTTGCGTGCAGGACATTGCTATCGCCTGTGGCATGGAGATGCTAGAGCGCATCGACATCTCAGTGACGACCGAGAATCTCGTCCACATCAAGAATGCGATAACCGAGAACGTGGTGTTGAGACTTCGGAAGCCGACACGATCAAAGCGTACTCAAGCGTAGCCGAATCTGCGGGTGCTGCTTCGCACCGGCTGAGTGCAGGACTTGATCCAATCGTCGAATTCAGGTGTCCCTTGGCGGGCCAAAACGCACTCGAACTCGGCATCGGATTCTGCGATGCGCCGAATCCGAACGACATCACCGAGATCAGCCCCCGCATTAACGAGGGGCCGGACGTAGAAACGGAAGTCCGAGCTATTCTCGTACATATACATCCGGACTTCCTGTGTCGTCACGTCAGCCGGTGCGGTCACGTCCCAAATGCACCACTTTGGCCGCCAGTTCCAATAGACGCGATCTTGGCCCTGCCGAGGACTTACTTCCTTCGAGTATTCATCGGGCCAGCCCCAGAACTCCTTCGCCAATTCAACTGCCTCAAGAGGAATGCGTCCCTCCCCGGGGATGTTGTCTCCCTGAAGGGTTGGAAGCGTCATGTAGAATGCTGCTGGTCGAACAGCGTCGGCGATCGTATCGTCAATTGGCTTGCCCGTCGTCTTCTTCTTGGCAGCAGCTTTCTTCGTGGCCTTCTTGACAGCCTTCTTCGCGCTGCTGCGCCGCTTGCGGACAGCTTGGATGAGGCGCTCCAAGAGGTCGGCCGGCAACGGCGGCGGCGGATCAAAGTCCTCCGTGCCGAAGAGGGGCTCCTTCTTGCCGGCGCTCTTGATCTCTGGTTTGCGTGAAGTGGTCCGGCTCTTACGCGCCTCTTCCTCTGTCGGTACGTCTCCTCGCGCGATGAGATCCTTGAGCAACCCGTTTGTCAGGCGCTTGACGACAGGGCCGACGGGATCAAGGAAGCGGTTCAATTCATGACACGCATTCGAATATTCTTCCGTGTCGGCCGGCAGGTCGTACCTTACATGCGCGGCACCTTCATAGTTGTTGAAGAAGCCACCCTCCGTGATGTTATTCGACCCGATGATGATCGCGGCCTCATCGGCCCATTCCACTAGGTAGAGCTTGGGGTGGAAAGTGTGCCCCGGCAGCCGGTGGTTCACGATTCGACAGTCGATCTCCCAACTCAGCACTTCCACAAGAGCCTCTTGGCTAGTGCCCCATAGGTCGATACCCAATACGAACCGGATGTCTGCGCCACCGTCTCTAAGATCGAGAATTTGCTGCTTTACGCGCATGAGCGTCTGTACGCTGACGAATGCAGAGACGAACACGACGCGGGCGGGAGTGGGGTCCGAGCCGAGCAGATCAGCCAATACTCTTCCCAGTTGCGTGTCGGGCTGCGTCATGTACTCAACTTTCATGCATTCCTTCTCCCCATTCTCGCCCAGTCAAGACCCTGCTCGCCGCACGCATCGAGCCGACCGGTAGAGTCGAACCTGAGCGCCGTGGCGGTAGGTAGCGCCTATCTGTTGGCTTCCCGTTTTCCTGTGGGAGTGCCTCGCTAGCGCCACCATGACTCGGTTTCTCAGACCCGCTCATCGAACCGGACGTGCAGGTTTCCCGCATCCGGCTCTCGGACTGGTTTCACGCCAACGCATGCGAGCGCGACACCCGCCGGCAGTCCTGCAACCGCACGAGGCCCAGATCCTCGGACAGGTACCGGTAGCTGAACGGCCGGGTCCCCCGCCCGGGGACCTGGTGTCGTCGCACCAGAAACTTGCGCAGCAGAGCCGAGGTGTAACGGTCGAGCGTCCGCTGGAACGCAGATCCCATTCGCGAGCGTCGGCCGTGATGGCCTGAATGAACTCCGGGACGGACTTTACCGTCTTGGACGGGATGTCGTTGCAGTCCACCGGTCTCCTTACGTGGGGGAATTGCACGCTTTCCAACCTCCACTTCCCCTGTACCGCTCCCCCAAAGTGCCCTCCCATCCACTCCCCTGCAACTGAAGCCCATATCGGCGCGACGACGGCTCCGGCACCCTGAGCCCGTCAGCCGGGCTCCGCACGCCGAGCCCGCCACGGTGCAGAACATGCGTGTGCACCATGATCGTGGTGACCTCTTTGCAGCGCCGGCACCTTCCGCCTCCACTCCGGCCAACACTGCTTGAGCCAAGCGCTCAACGACGAACACATCGGGCTCGAACAGATCGCCGACGACCTCTCTGGGACAACCTCTACTACGAGACGCTCCTCGGCCGCTTCGACGAGGACACCCACACCATTACCGGGGCCCCCTCCCTCAAGAAAAAGTGTTAACCATGTCCCCGGACCTTCTGTCAACTATCTTCCCGGCTGTTCAGGCGAAGCATGCCATGGGGAAGATACTGCTATAATGGGCGGACATCGCCGTCCTGCACGAAACGCAAAGTTTCGATTGATTGTGATGGGTCAAGTGGCACGCCGAACCGAACTAGGAGCTTCTGGAGCTGACTACCGGCAGTCGGAAGCATGTTACCGAGATGACCGACCACATTGTAGCAATGGTGAGCGTCGCCGTGCTTGTCGACTACACGAACGGTGGTTCCGGGCGGATCAAAGTGCCATTCAGTCTGAGCGACGAGGTCTGGCGGCAGCAACTCGCCTAGGAGCGCGGCCGCAGTTCCCAGAAGGTCGCTCGGGCCCAACGCAAAGCCCTCCGGAGTAGACCGCGAGAATTGGCCGACAAGGAACTGGCCCGACACGGCCTTCCCAAGGATACGGGCCAGGTAGTTGGTCGCAGGCCCCACAGCTATCTGCGAGCCTTCGTCATTCCAAGTAACACCTCGGTCCGCGAGACAGAAAACCTCGCCAACGGTGAAGGCGGCCTTGATGCGAATGGGATGCTCCCTTGCTTCGCTCCGGCGATGCTCCAAGACGCTCAGCGTCAGGAGCAAGAGGGCCAAGACCATAGTGTCACCATGGCCTCCCCAAGTGTCGTTCCAGATGTAGTACCCGTCGCCAGTTGTGCTTCGTTGAAAGTTCAGCGCAAGTGACTGTTGCCCGGACTCCTCCCTGGCTTTGGAAATTCGCCGGAGCCTTGCATAAGCAGTGTTGAGGGCCTTGTTAAGGCTCATTATCGAGGCCAGCTGCCTTGTTGGGCCGACTTGCGTGAAACCCGTAATGTCCACGAGGGCGACGCCTCGCTCGAGCCACCGAGTGGCCGCATACTTGGCGCACGTATCACGGACGAGCCGCACACCATGCTTGTCATCAAAGCTGCCGGAGAAGCCTGGCAGCGGGAAATCCCACACGCGCACGGCGCTGTACTTGTTCTTCAGATCCTGCATCTGGGGTAGCGGAATCGAGCGTCCAAAGTTGAAGTCGTAGTCGAGTTCGCGAGTCAAAAAGTCGATGACCTGCGGAAACTCGTCGATAGAGCACGTCATGACGCCAAATGTGACGGAGTCCGAGCTACCGTAAGCGGGCTTCTGCCAGCCATAGGCCACGAGGACCCACTTCCCGTACTCCAGCAACGCGGAAAGTCGTTCCTCAAGAATGCTGGCTACCGTCGGTGGCGACATCAGTACTCCAGAATGGTCACGTGGCTCCCTAACTTGATTGTCAGTTGCGTCCCGTCTCGACGGATCAGTCTACCGCCCCGCCCCCAACCCGTGCAATCCGCCACCGCCTATTCTCGATCGCCGATCAGCAGATCCGCCGGCTCCGCACCCCCACCCCGCCTCGCCACCATGCCCCTGCAGCTCCCGCCGCACCCAGAACAGATAGCCCTGCGCCGTACGCCGCGATACCTGGCGGAGACGACTCGCCCCGCGTATCTCCGCACGCAGCTGCGGTCGGGGACCCGCAAACTGGACATACCGGATAGTGCTGCAACGCAGGTGAACCAGCGCTACCAGCCCTCACCCGAGCCTGGCGCTATCCGACCCATGCCCCCCACGGATGAGGTCGCCACTTGAGGAGGACGGTACGAGGGCACCGATGAATTTCTCGACCGCGGGACCGCACCACCATCCCGACGGGAGAGTCTCGATAGGTGTTTGGTGCAGAACAGCGCACCGATCCCGACATGAAGTCAGAGTACCCGGGGGCCGAGAACCGCTCAAAACGGGGCCACCCCACCCCGTGTTGTAGAGCTACGTCGGCTTGACACCGGAGGCCTTATACGTGTTAGGCGGCTGCCCCTTCAAAGCACAGCTCGGGCCGAGTTCGACCGCTTTAGAACGGCAGGCTCAACGGCCGCAATGAGGGCGTTGACGTGGTCTCGTAAGAGATCAAGGTCTTCGCTGGTTCCCCAGCCGGGGTAAGCACCTTCGCGATTGACGCGACCCTCGCTCAGGTGACCCACGAGCTTGTCGGCGTCACAGAGGCGGCGCTTTTCGCCGTCGGTCCAAGCAGGACGCGTCGAGGCGGCGAATGCGGAAAAGGTGATATCAGCACGACGTTCGCAGCCGACGGCATCCATTTGAGGTTGCGACGGTCGCTTGCCGTCATGAAAGAACTCAAGCAGTGCGCGAAAATGACTCGCGTAGGCAACGACAATGGCCCGCCGAACGGGCTCGGGGTATAGGCAGTATCGAACCGAATTCAGCTCCCGATGCAACAGGAGGAACTGAGAGACGTCCTGGTCGACGTGAGGCGCCAGTTGGTCTTTCGTAGGTGGAGTGGCTGCCATAGGGAAGTCAGTTGTCGCCAGCCGCATGACAGCCCGCCGGCCGGGCACACTCCTATCGGAGTAGAGTGAACGTTCCTTCGAGGTGCATACCCGCACCGAATCCAGTGTACTCGCCAGTGATCTGACTCGGCGCCGCCAGCGCCGTCAATTTCACATTGATTCCGCTGGTTATGTTTGCAACGGCCGCCGCAACGTCCGTCCCGTGCACTGTACCGCTGAGCTCGAGGAGCTCTCCAGTTCCGAGCGTACCGTTGCCGCTCAATTGCTCCTCAACCTGTTCCAGGTCAAGGCGAACAAACTCACTGAAGGCGATGACATCCCCATCCGTGGTCGTAGTTGTCTGAGCGAGGGTACCATACCATCGGCCGCTAAGACCATCTCCGCGTTGCAGGTCGTTGATGATCTCCTGCGTCCGCTTGAGGGTTGCCCGTGCGTCTACGAAGCCCTCGGCAGCCGCCCACGGTGCCACGGCGGCAACGAGCGTCCTACGGGTGTTCAGTTCTGGGTTCGCTTCGAAGAATTCCTGAAGAAGGTGTTCCGCCTCTACTCGGCGTTGTGTAACTCGCTGTTGATACTCGTCGAGAACTTCTAGGCCACGGCGGCGATACGCCTGTTGACGCGATCGACTGATAGCCTGACCTATCGCATTACCAAGTCTGGCAGCTGCGTTGACATCCGTGTATTGGTATCGAGTTACGGCAGCTCCCGATACTGTTCCGGACGAAGTCCCCGATACCGATGCGCCATACCCGACCGGCATGACGTACGCGTTGTACCGGGCATTCGCTGACCCGCTGAATGTGGTCGTGGAGCTAGTCAGGACGTATGCTGGGTCCGGCCTGACCGCCATCAGGTAGGCAGTGCGACTTAACTCGATCCCGAGGCCCGCTGCCGCGCTGTAAAGTTCCTCGACGAGCTGCTGATCGTTTAGGGTCGCAACTGGGATACCACGATAGGCTGTCGTCGCAGCGCACGCAACTAGGATGAGAGCGAGCGAAGCCGATAGCGTGATCTTGGCCCACTTCAGATCGTTCATCATGAGTCTCCCTCGGTCCACGACCTTCCAGCCCACAACGGGTCAGTTTGCCCGCGGCCTAGTCCACTTGAGATAGGGCCAAGCCGCATAACGAGGTTGTAGGAAAGGTCCGTCGCGGGATCTTGGTGCTCGGGGCGCGGTGACGCAAGCCGGCGCCGATGGACGGGGCATGTGGATTGGGAACATACATGGCGCCCGGGGTCGCGTATTCACCCCGATCTCGGGCCGAACCCCCCCACCCCCCCCGCCCTGACACCTCCAGCCCCTACCCCCCGTAGTGCCCCCCATGTCCACCGCCAACCTCTCCGCCTCCCCCGACCAGGACCTGGTCGCCCGCTTCCTGGACGGCGACGAGGCGGCCTACGCCGAGCTGGACCGCCGCTACCGCGGCACGGTGTTCCGGAAAATCCTCGGCATCGTCCGCCATCGCGAGCGCGCCGAGGACCTCACGCAGGAAACCTTCCGCAAGATGGCCCAACACCTGGACGGCTACAGCGCCGCACGGGAGTTCGAGCCCTGGCTCACCACCATCGCCAAGAACACCGCGCGCGACTACGTCCAACGCGCCGTGTTCCGCTCCAACGCGCGCGGCGCGCGCTCGCTCGAGCGCGTCGAGAACCGCGCGGCGGATGACCCCTACGCGAGCGACACACCGAGGCCGGACACCGCCGAGTTCGCCCAAGCGCTCGACGTCGCGCTGAGCCAACTCCGGCCGCACCACCGCCGCGCGTTCATCCTACGCGAGATGGAGGGCCGCGACTACGACGACATTGCCGATCTGATGGGCGTGTCCGCGGGCACCGTCGGCAGCTACCTCACACGCGCGCGCCAGAACCTCAAACGGAAGCTGCAACCCTTCCTCGACCCGCTCCCGAAGGACCGCCAATAGGCGCCCCGCCGCGCCCCCGCACGGCCCGCACCGCCCGATTTCCCGAACGCATCCCGAACCGCTAACTCACTCCCGCAGCACAACTTACACCGCGAAGTGCAAGAAAATCGGCTCTCCATCGTACAGGATATGTAGGGACCCGAGGGTCGGCCGGCATCCGCCGCCGTCACCGCGGTCAGGCAACGGGAGGAACCGATGAGCATGCACGTCGACCGCACACTGGAGCTTCCGGACACCGAGTACTTCGCCGAACCGAGCCCCAAGTCCGGTATCGCGCTCCACCACACGGTGTCCGACGCCGCGCACGCCGCCGTCGGCTGGTGGCGCGGCGACAGGACCCCAAGCGGTAACGCCCGCCGCGTCGCCACCGCATACATGATCGACGTGGACGGCACGGTCTTCGAGCTGTTCGATCCCGCATGCTGGGCGTTCCACCTGGGCGTCAAATGGCCCGACGCCGAACGCCTGGCCTGCGAGAAGCGCTTCATTGGAATCGAGATCGTGAGCGAAGGCGGCCTCATCGAACACGACGGAGACCTCTACGCGTACGACGTCGTCGCCCCGTTCTTCCAGAAGCCCGTCGAGGAAGCGTTCGAATGCCCCGCCCTGTACCGCGGTTACTGGTGGTTCGACCGCTACCAGCCCGAGCAGCTCGAAGCGCTGGGCCGCCTGGTGGACGAGCTGTGCGCCCGCTTTTCCATTCCGCGCGTCTATCCCGAACAGCCGTTCGTCTACTACGGCCAGGCACTCGCGTCGTTCAACGGCGTGATCGGTCACGCTAACGTGCGGCTCGACAAGAGCGACCCCGCTCCCGATCCGGACCTGTGGCGCGCCCTGGAACGGCTCGCCCGGCTCGAACCGGTAGCGATCCCGGGCTCGGCACCCCGGCTGGCGACGCCGTTCACCGCCGAGGAGCTGGATGCCCTCTACGAGCGGAACGCGCGGCGGATCGACGGCCTGGACGAGGCGGCGGGCAGCCTCGTCAAACATCTCCTGAAGGAGCTGGAGCGGCGCGACACCCACGTGGAGCTCGAGACGCCCGACCCCGACGCCCACGACGTCGGCTACGAGCTGATCCACGGCGACCCCGAGGCGCTGAAGCGTATCGCCAGAGCGCTGGGGTTTGACCGGGTCACCGACACGGAGCTGGAGGTTCGCGATGCGTAAGACGGCTTTGCTGGTCTTGGCGCTGAGTGCCGCTCTCCTGTTGCTCGTCAGCGCGTTTGGCGGACGGCGGGAAGCGATCGCGCGAGCCGAGGCCGCGGCATCGCGTCTCCAGCTCCAACGGGACTCGCTGATCGGGGAAGTCCGCATTCATACCGAGGCGAAAGCGGCGCTCGAGCGGGAACGCGCCCTGCACTCGGCGCAAGCGGACCGCCTGCGCGACTCGATCGCCCACCTCGAGCGCAGCCGCGCCGAGCGGCAGCTCGCCGTGCGCCGCACACGCACCGTCGGTGAGCTGCAAACTCGGCTCCGCGCGGCGTTCCCCGAACTGGGCGACTCGGGCTGGGGCCTCACCACCGTGCCCCTCGAGGGCGACACGCTGGGCCTCGAGTACCTCATGGTGCCCGCGTGGTTCGCCGAGACGTTCATCATCGATCACCGGAACGCCGAGTCGTGGCGCGAGCAGAAGAACACGCTGCTCGTCGTGGACTCGCTCGGGCTGCTGGTCACCGCGCTGCAGGATTCGGTCGCGGCGCTTGTGACGGCCAACGCACGTGCGTATCAAGCCGGCTACGACGCGGCATACGCAGGGTTCCAGGATGTCTCGGGCCGATACGTGGCCGAGTTGCGGAAGCCACGGATGTCGTTTGGAGGGACCGTCGGTCTCATCGCCGCAGCTGGCGCGGGCTTCTTCCTGGGTCGGGTGGCCCATGAGTAGGTGGATGCCGGCTGCGACGCGTAACCGTCCGCTATCGCTTGGGTTAGGCCGCATGGGGCTGGCTTCACCCCGTTCAGGTGAGGCCTCACCCGTGGCAGATCAGGCCTCACCCGCGCCGGATCGGGCCTCATCCGTGGCAAGTCGGGCCTCATCCGGCTCACGTGCGGCCCGCGGTGGCCTCCTCATCACCTCACCTGCGGCGGGTCGGGCCTCATCCGGCGCATGTCATCCTTCGCGGAGTCCGATTCGGAGCCGATCCGCCTTGGAGCAGGCCTCACCCATCGCGGATCGGGCCTCATCCGCGGCGGCCAACGCACGGGGTCCCCCTGCCGCGGCCAGTCACGACGTTCTCGCCACCTCGGGCGGGAATCGCGTCCCCCGACCCTTGCGCAGCAAAGGAGTGAATCGAATCATGGCAACCTTTCCACGACGCGAGGCCGACATCGTCGCCCTCGCACGCGACATCGCCACCGGACTCGCGGAGCACCCGGAGATGTTTCCGGCGCCCCCGCATTCACCGGAGGAAATCCGCGCGGCGCTCGACGATGTCGCCGCCGCCCACGATGCGGCCGTACTCGCCACCGCCCAGTCGAAGCAGGCCACGGCCGCGAAGGACGACGCCATCGCCACCCTGGTGGACCTCATGAAGACCGACCTCCGCTACGGGGAGAGCATCACCCGTCAGGACGGTGGCAAGCTCGAGCTCCTGGGCTGGGGCGCGCCCCGCCAGCGGACCGCCACGGGTCTCCCCGGTCAGGTGCGCACGCTGGAGCTGCTGCGCGAGGGCAAGGACTGGCTCTTCCTCGACTGGAAGGAGCCGGTGGACGGCGGCCAGCCGGCCGCCTACAAGGTGCAGCGGCGCAAGCCCGGCGCCACGGACTGGACGGACGTCGGCATGGCTGTCGAAAGCGAGATCACGCTCAACGGTCAGGAACCCGGTGTCGAGTTCGAGTACCGCGTCATCGCCGCTAACCGGGCGGGTGAAGGACCGGCCAGCAATACGGTGCGGGCCGTGCTGTAATGCGCGCTCGAACGCAGGAGGGGTCGCCGGCACCATGCGGCGGCCCCTCTCGAGCGAGTCATGACCCAAACCAAACGGGAACACGCCATGGACACTTTCGCACCGATGATCAACCTGCTCGTGCTCATGAGCGTGCTGAGCGTCGCCGCCGAGCGGCTCGCCAACCTGCTCAAGCTCCGCGACCCCGGTCTCCGGGAAAAGCCGCGCGGCGCGCGCGAGGAGAAAGAGCGCGAGCGACGCATCGCCGAGCGCGCGATGGCCGTCTCGATTCTCCTGGCCCTCGTGGTGAAGGCCGACTTCTTCGAGATCCTCGCGCATCTCGACGCGCCCTGGCGTACGCTCGGCTGGATGCGCGCCGCGGGTGACGCCACGGAAGGGTTCTCCGTCCCCGCCCTGCTGTCCACGATCGGCGGCGCCGTCGTGAGCGGCGTGGCGCTGGGCTTCGGGTCGAAGTTCTGGCACGACACGTTGGATCTCGTACAAGGCATGCGCGGCACGATGCGTGGCGCGACCAACCAGCGCTGACGCCATGGCCCGCATCCTCAACGTCCATCTCGGCGCGCTTGACGCCTTGCGAGAGTTGGCGCATTCTCGCTCCGTGACCCAGGACGAACGAACCCTGGAGCGGCTCCGTCAGGCGCTTGGGCCGCGCTACGACGTGCTCGGCGAGCTGGGGCGCGGCGGGATGGCCGTCGTGTACCTGGCCCACGACATGAAGCTCGACCGTCGCGTGGCCCTGAAGCTGTTGCCGCCCCGGGTCGCCGCCCGCCGCGAGACGCGCCGGCGCTTCCTGCGCGAGGCGCGCACCGCCGCCAACCTCGCTCATCCCAACATCGTCCCGATTCATTCGGTCGACCGAGTGGGCGAGTTGCTGTTTTTCATCATGGACTACGTCAGGGGCAAGACGCTCACCCAGCGCGTCGAAGACGACGGCCCGCTCTCGGTCGGCGAAGCCACCCGCATCATGTGCGACACGGCGCGCGCGGCCGGGTTTGCGCATCGGCAGGGCATCGTCCATCGGGACCTGAAGCCGGACAACGTCATGATCGAGGAGGGGACCGGGCGCGTGATGGTCATGGACTTCGGCCTCGCGGGGCTCTACTCCGAGCCGCCCACGGATCGGCGGGAGGTGGTCATCGGCACACCGGCCTTCCTCAGCCCCGAGCAGATCCAGGGCAAGCCCGGCGACGCGCGGAGCGACGTGTACGCGCTCGGCGTCACCGCCTACTACGCCGTCACCGGGCGATTGCCGTTCGAAGGTGACACCGTGGAGGAGGTCTTCCGGCAGCACGTGGCGGTGGTGGCGCCCAGACTGCACGTCACCGGCGACAATCTGGACGTCACCTATGCGCGCGCCGTCGAGCGCTGTCTCGAGAAGAATCCGAGCGGCCGCTTTGCCAGCGGTGACGAGCTGGCGCACGAGCTGGCCAAGGCGCCCGAGCTGCGGCGCGTCGAGCTGCCGGTGGCGCTCCGCGCGTACGTCGACGGCCTGAACCGCTACTCCGTGTCGGGCCGGGGTGTCTCGGCGGTCGGGGGCTTGGTGCTGCTGGAAATGCTCTCCCGCTTGGCGCACGGAGATTGGGCGCTGGCCGCCGCCGCGGCCGGGAGCATCGTCGTCCTCGCCGCGGGCGCCGGCGCGGTGCTTCTCAGAGCCACGCGCCGCTTGTTCAAGGCGGGGCACAATCGGGAAGCGATGATCCACGCGCTGAGTGTCGCGGTCGAGCGCGAGCGGGAGCTACACCTGTTCGTGGGCGGCGAGGCGGCGCGGCATCCCGCACGCCGTGCCCGGAAGATCGGCTATCTCGTCGGCGGCGCGCTCCTCGGGCTCGGCACGGCGTCAAGCCTCGTTGGGGGGATCGATCCGTTCATCGCGGCACCGATCATGGGGGCGGGAGCGTTGATCCTGGGCGCCGCCGCTCTCATCGGCCACGTGAAGATCCGGAAGCGGGGAGACTTGCCGCGGAACATGTGGCTCCGATTCTGGAAGGGTCGCGGCGGCAGGTGGGCCGCCCGCCTGGCGGCGCGCGGCCTGGAGCCCCCCTGGGCGCGGCTGGCGGACAACCGTGAGCCCGCGCGCGACGCCACGAGCCGCATACGGGTCCTGACGGCGCTCGCGACCTCACGCATCGAGAAGATCCGCCAGCGGCTGATGGTGACCGACACCGCCGAGCTGCGCCGGTCACAGACGCCTTCGCGCTGACCTTGGCCGCGTGGCTCAGCCGGGCGCGTGTGCGTCCGACGCGCCGTCCTCGGTGTCCCAGCCCTTCACGCGCGGTCTCTGCCTCGACTTAGGGTGCCTGCGGTCACCAGGATTTAGGCTTTGTGATGGTGCCGTGCTGGTCTTGCAGGGTGGGTGGGAACTGACTCTTCTTAAGAACGCCTTGCCGAATCTGCTTCACGAAGGACGCTTGTCTGGCGAGCACGCGACTGGCACGCTTGTGTGGATTCAAGATGCCAACGGGCAACCCTAGTTCCTGGCGCACGATCCGAACCGGCTCCTGAAGGTCGGAGTCGTTCGTGATGAGCACAGCCGCAGCGAACTCTTTTCGAAACGCATCGCGGATCAAGTGAGTCGCGAGATTGACGTCCGATCCCTTCTCTTCAGTCTTTATGACCTTGGCGTATTGTCGCCTGCCACCTTTGAGTTCCACCAACGGCATCATCGTCTCCGTGGAGAGGAAGTGACCGAAGATGATTTCCACGCTTGGAAGCGTGCGGAGTGCCCGGAGGAAGATCTGTTGTCGCGTTGGTTGATCGACGTCTTCTGGCCGTGCGACTACTCGGGCCGTGAAGTACTTGATTCGGACAATCTCATGTCGGGGGAGGAGGAGCCGGCACAACTCGTAGACATTCAACCACTTGTACGGCGTGCCCCGAACTGCTCCGTAGTAGAGGTTGAAGCCGTCGATATACACGAAGGTCTTCATAGGAGAAACCCTGGAAAAAGCAGAGGCCGGCCCCAAGGGGCACGGCCTCGCGCCTAGCTCCCGAAGGAACCAGGGGGGTATGAGTTCATTCTACAGAGCAGAGATTCAGGTGTCAATGGAGGAGAAACGCAGGCAGCATAGCGCATGTTGACTGACGTTCTTCGTGGTGGGTGTCCCGCCCTGAAGGGCGATCCGAGGAGAAGCGTCGTTTACGACGCCTCGCGCACTCGCCGAGCCGACGCTTCAGCGTCGGAATTGAAACCCACCCCTGGGCCGCCGAGCGCGGGCTTCAGCCCGCGACTCTTGCGCGGTCCTCTTCGTGGTGGGTGTCCCGCCCTGAAGGGCGGGCTCGGCGGCGCGCCATGGCCGTGGGGTCGCGCCTTGCCGAGATCGATTGGCACGGGTGCGCGCCCGGCCGCGCCAACTCCTCGTTAGCCAGCGACTCGCTCGATCTCTGCCGGCAGACGGTTGAGCACGAGCCGGTTCAGCTGCACCTTGGCGCTCGCGTTGTCGATATCAATGCCGACCAGATTTCCCGCGCGGTCATAGTCCAGCACGACGCCCGGCGAGATCTCTCGGCTCTCCGCACTCGCCTGCTCGGACAGGTCGATGTAGAGCGAGTCTGTGTCCGCGTGGTAATTGAGCTTCACGGCCTGAACCCCCGGTCCGGGAACGCATTGTGAAATTGTAACCTGGTCATCCAGGGTGACAACCCGAAGGTAGCGACCCTCGAGTTCAGGAACGGCGATCCAGAATCGCCAGCGATTGCCCTCCTGACGCTCCACCCGGAGCGGCTGCTCGATGGCCCGAACACACCATTCCTTCTGCAGATAGGGCCGCTTCCGCAGCACTTCCTGCTCGAAGTAGTGCGTGAAGTGGTATGTCGGCACGCGTCAAAGATACGTGCCAGGCAGGCAGTGCGGCTCGTCGCTCAGACGTCATGTCCGAGTGGTGGAAGCCACAAGGCTATCGTGCTCGTCTGCTGGGCTCTTGCGCGCGAATAAAGAAAAGTGCGTCGAACACCTGGCTCCAGGGCGCGCTGTCGGACATTCTTAGGTCGAGCGGCCGAGCCCAGAACTCACCGCTGAGCCACGTATCCCGCTCGGGCAGGTCACGGAGATTCACGAAAGCAAGCTCATGGCCCGCCGCGTCCATCAACTCCTCGAATTCAAAGGCCGAACGCTGATCTGACACGATCTCCTGCTCGATCTCGTCGGGAAGATTGGCCATGTGGGTCCTCCCCCGATACGACGTGAAGCCAACGGCAAAAGCCTCGCGCTCGAGAACCTCCGATATGCCATGGCCCATGGTGAAGTCGCAGCACTCGACGTTGCCGCTGAGGCCCCGCATGAGATCCGGGCTCACCACGCCGGGGTTCCGCATCACGTGGACATTGGCGGCCCACACGATCAGTTTCTCGCCTCGATAGTGCTCGTTGGCCAGCCAGATCAGGTTCTCGGCCATCTGGCGGTCCCGACCCTCGAAGGAGCCGCCCTCCGACAACAGACCGCCCAAATACAGGCGCACGGTTGCCGCGGCGCTGCGAAGGATCTGCCCCCACAACGCTCCGTCGGGTCCCGGCACACGTCGCTCAACTTGGGCCGCGGCCGCTCGCAGGCTTTGCATGGTCGCTTCCTGCTCGCTTTCGCTGGGGAGGTGATCGCGATCGCGTGCGAAGCGCCCATCGAGGATGCCAGTCAGGACCTGACTGGGGACACTTGCCTCCTGGGCCAACGGGCTCTCGATCGCATACTCCCGCAGCAAGGCCCGCACGGCCTGTGGAAACGAGGGAGCAGCCGTCCCGCTGAACTGATGATCAACGCCGACCAGCTCGAGTGGACGGTCGGTGCGTGCCTGCTGGGCTAGATAGTCGATGAGCGGCTGTAACTGTGCCGAGCGAGCCCAAACGCTGAATGCACCATTCGCAAACGCTTCTCGAAGCTCCGTGGCGCTCTGCAGTGCTCTCCATGCCTCCCGCATCGAGAAGATCCCAGACTCGAAGGCGAGAACATTGAACCCCATCTCCTGATGCAGGAACTTGATCAAACGCGTCTTCGCCTTGAACGTGGAGCCCGCCCCGTGATTCTCCTCGCCGAGCAGCACGACCCGCACACCGCGCAGGTCTCGGCGCAAGAACTCGAGGTCGGAAAAGTCATCGTCCTCGGGCTCAACGGAGCGAATCGACGCTGCATGCGCGCGGAGCCACGCGGTGCGCGGGTCGCGCCGAAGGTCTTCGCGGCGGGCAGCCTGCATTCCCGCGGACGCCCACTCGTGCACTTGAACTCTGAATGACGGGTTGGCCTCGAGCGGCACCTGGGGCAACGCGGGAACGCTCAGCTCAAGAACATACAGGCCGGCCGCGGGTGCTTCGAAAGCAAACGGCCGCGTGCCCCATCGCACGACAACAGGAGCGCTCCTTCCTGGTTCGAAGATTCGAGCCCGGATGGGACCAGCGCTGGCGACCGACAGCCGAATGAGTTCCCCTCCATCGGCCCGGAGTCCGAAACACACTGCTTCTCCGCGCCGCAACTGCCCCGATTGTACGTGGAGCAGATCCACGCGCCGATGTTCTTCGGGATTCCCGACGCAATCCGCAGGTTCCTGCGAACCAGCACCACGCTCTCCGCCCAGCGGTTCGAGCGGAAACGCCAACAGGAGTCCACTGAGGATCGCGCATCGCCTTATGGTGCGGTGAACCATGGCGGCGACTCCACGGGGGCCTGAGCTGCATCGCGTTGACATTCGCGCGGGCACCGTGGACTTGCGGGACATGCATCACGATGTCGCGATAATCCGGCCGTGTAAAGACCGCAGGGGCCGTGCGGTTGCGCCTAGATTCGACGTGCGGTTCGACCGTCGTCGTGGGTAGCGTCCTTCAGGACTCGAAACCCACCCCTGGGCCGCCGAGCGCGGGCTTGAGCCCGCGACTCTTACGCGGTCCTCTTCGTGGTGGGTGTCCCGCCCTGAAGGGCGGGCTCGGCGGCGCGCCATGGCGAGTCCGACGTCCTGAAGGACGCAAGGTAGCCAGCGGCCAGCACCCGCGCCAAACACATGATGGGATCCGCAAGCGGCTGATGGTGACCGACACCGCCGAGCTGCGCCGGTCGATGGAGGACACGAGCGCGTAGTGTGAAGCGACGCTGGCGCGTTCGGCGGGTAAACCCGCCGCTCGGCGCCCACGGCGACACGCCCTGAAGGGCGATCCGCGGAGAAGCGTCGTTTACGACGCCTCGCGATAGCGCCGAGCCGCCGCTTCAGCGTCGGAACCCCCCACCGCCGAGCTGCGCCGGTCGATGGAGGACACGAGCGCGTAGTGTGAAGCGACGCTGGCGCGTTCGGCGGGTGA
>Ga0214472_10000095_pt1 | contig 115520 bp, 97 predicted proteins | sample RVTome_6_FD_207662 | JGI IMG/M metagenome (GOLD analysis project Ga0214472, IMG submission 207662) | Soil microbial communities from uranium-contaminated site in the Upper Colorado River Basin, Wyoming, United States - RVT140D175 | ecosystem: Environmental > Terrestrial > Soil > Contaminated >... | reverse complement strand
ACAGCGCCGTCTGCGGATGATCGGGACCACGCATTGCGCGCACTCGCTGTTGAGGTCGCGCCAAGATAGGAGAATCTCGCAATTCCGCCATACCCAATGCATGACTTTTTCAGCGACCTGCTAGGCGTTGTGCTCGTGCTTACTCTCCTTTGATCCGCTTCGTGAGCGCCGGCTCCAGGCCCATGAGACGCTCGTACACCGTAACTTGCCCTCGGTGATACATCTCGTGCGCGATCGCGTGATGCAGCCACTGCATCTTCGTCCAGCGCGACCCGTCGAAGTTCTTGATCCACTGCCCCATGGCAAGGTCGCCCGCGGCACGGAACTTCTTCTCGGCTTCGGCCAGCTGTGCGTGCAGCAAGTCCAGCAGGTCCCGCTTGGTCTGTGCGTCGGCCACGTGCCCGCCGTACATGGCTAGCAACTCCGCATGCGGCGCGCGCCGGAAATTGGTATCCGGCCGCGACAACTCGCCGGTCGCCATGTACGCCGATTCCAGGATGTGCTGGATCAGCTCGCGCACGCTCCTGACCTCCGGCGTGGGACGAAAATCGAAGCTCGTCGCCCGGATCGCCTCGATTTCCTCGATCAGGCCGCGGCGCACGTCGCGCCAGTTGTCGAGCGTTTCCGCCAAGTAGGAACGTGCTGCCATGTTGGCTACCTCTTTCCTCCCGGGAGTTGCGCGACGAGCCAGTCCATCGCCGCATCGGCCGTCTTGAAGGGCTGCAACGGGCGGCGGGACACGAACGTCACGAGTTGGAAGAGGTCTTTCTGCAGCCCCTCGATCCCGATCACGGCTCCCGCTATCACGTGTGGACGGTTGTCGCGGGCGAGGCGCCATAGCGCCCGCCCCAGATCGGCATTGAACGTGGATCCCGTGACGTCGGTCAGCGTGAGCACGGACTTCTCCGGCTGCGACGCGATGAAAGACCGCGCCTCCTCGATCACCGGATAGGCGTCGTCGGGGTTCTCGATACCGGCAAAGTCGAGCCAGGCGATCTGTCGGCCGCCGTGCTCGACCCAACGCACGCGACTCATGCCCTACCTCCATATTCGGATCGTCTTTGTGGTACACCCCGCCGCGCCACTATCGGAGCAGCCGCTTCCCGGACGCCACGACCGTCGCGGCGGATCCCGCGAGCACTGAGCCGAAGCCCAGGGTGAGCGCCACGAACCCCACGCCGCCAACCCCGAAGACCCCGCCGAGCCTGGTCGCCACCAGCCACCCATCACCCACCACCATGTTCCACACCAGCAGGGCCGCCCATCCAAGTGTGGCTCCGAGAAAGGCCGCCCGTCCAGGTCGGCCCCGCCGATGCGCAAGCAGTCCCCAGACGGCACCGACCACCGGCACCGTCCACCAATCGAGCAGTACGGTCCCCAGAGCTGCGGCCACCGCGACGATCACGACGCCGCGCCATTTCATCGGCTACCTGCCAGATCGAGTCGCGCCATCACCTGGTTCGCGGCCAGCTCGTCAATCGTCCGAGGAAACAGCGCCGCCTCCAGCTCCCCCGCGCCCCATTGCCCAATGCGATCGTCATACCGCCGAGTCATCGGATTCCCCGACTGTCCGCCCGGATAGGTGACCCACGCACGGACGTCGTCGCGCAACTCCACTACCATGCGCCAACTCGATCCGTGCGTGCCGCCGCCGCTGGACGGGTTCAGGTTACCCGGGCCTCCTTGGACCGGCAGGTGCAGCGCGGACAACGCCGGCTGGCGGAGGAGGTGCCAGATGTTGGCATACCGGTTCCGATCCCAGCGCCAGCGCTCGCCGCCCGGCTCGCCGAATCGCGCCACGGCCGACCGATACGCGGCAGCGAGACTCTGCGCGACAATCATCCGACAGGGTTCCACCATCAGCGTGCGCCGATCGTCGCACCAGATCCCCGCCGAATCGTTCAAGGCGCGCCACAACACGGCTTCGCCGGGCGTCGCCACGCGCGTGGGCGGATGCGTCATGTCGGGTTGCATCGGAGGGAGCAATTCGTCCCACACCCGACTCTCCAGCTCATCCATCGCCAGTTCGAAGAGCACCGCGACCGTGTTGTCCCGGGTGTAGCGACGGTCCCAGGCCCGCAGCAGGGCCGCCCCCCGCTCGAGGTCCGTCCCCTCCCCCGCGTGCGCGCCGCCGAGCGCGGCGGCGGCATCGATGAACAGGGGCACGAACAGCTCGGCGCGCTCGTTCCCGGGATCGGTCTGAAACCGTCTGAAGTCATCGACCGTGACGGCGGCGTTGTCCCGCAGCAGCCGATTGATGCGCATCGCGCGCCACGGTGAGGGCCAATCCGTCCCCAGATACGTCGCGTCATCGAGCGAGTCCATCGGTTCCTGGTTGGCCGACGCGAGATACCCCTGCGCCGGACGCAGTCCCATGGGATAGCGCTCGATCGGCCAGTAGCCTGTCCAGTCGCCGGCCGATACCGTTCCATCGAGGAGATCGGCCCCGTCGCCCTGGCCGCGGTACGGATACCGTCCGGTGGACCGTATCGCGATATGGCCGGCGCGGTCGGCCACGATCATGTTCTGCGCCGACGGCCCCCACGACTCGGCGGCCTCCAGGAACTCGGATACCGACCGAGCACGGGCGATCTGTCCGAACACGGTGGCCGGCGTCCCTTCGTCGAGGTTCGTCCACCGCATCGACAGCGGCGCGAACGTATCCCGACGCAGCGGCCCGCGATGCGTGTAGTACAGCGTGTCCACCGCCAAGACCGCGCCGCGGCGGTCGCGGTACTCCTGCACGCTGGTCTCGAGCTCACGCCACACGCCATCCACGCGGTACCGCGCCGGGCGCTCGTTGTCGTCCAGCGTCTCCAGGTAGTAGTCGAGCACGTCGGCGCCGGTGTTCGTCAACGACCAGGCGATGTCGCGCGTGAAGCCGATCACGATCCCGGGGAACCCCGGAATGGTGACACCGTACACGTCGAGCTCGCCCTCGACCACGAGGTGCGCTTCGTACCAAATGGACGGCAAACTGAGATCGAGGTGCGGGTCGCCCGCAAGCAACGCGTGCCCCGAACCCGACCGCGCCGGCGCCACCGCCCAGTTGTTGCTGCCGATCCCGCCTTCGTGCCCCTCGTCCGTGGCGCCCGACCGCCCCGCGACCCACACGGACTCGTCCGGGGGACCCGGGAACCGCGTCGCCCGTACCGCCGGAACGCCCTGGAAGCCTGGCGCGTCCCGGCCGGGTGGCGCCGGCGGCGGCAGCGGTGTCGTGTCGAACCACGGATACGTCTTGCGGGGACCGGGCTGAATCGGCTCCTGGATGGGACTATGCCGCCCGAACAAGGCATCCGTCGCCTCGCGTCCAATCAGCTCCGCAGCCCGCGCGCGACGGAACTCCCCCGTTGAGTAGGTCAACGTGTACCCCATCCGCCGCGCCAAGTACAGCGAGTGAACCGGTTCCCATCGCCGCGGCCACGCATCGAGGAGCCGGTACTCCACGGGGAGCGTCCGGCGGTCAACGCGGTCGATCCAGGCGTTCACGCCTCCGGCGAAGGCCGTGGCGGAACGCGCCTGGGGGCTCTCCCAATCCTGCTCCCGCCATTCGCGGTCCGCACTCCATGCCAGACCCAGCGCCCGTTGTTCGCGATCCACCTCGAGCAACCCTTCGCCCAGCATTTCCGACAGTGTGCCCGCCGTCACACGGGTCTGCATCTCCATCTGGAACAGGCGATCCCGGGCAACGACGAATCCCAGCGCCCGGATCACGTCGTCGTAGGAACGGCCGAAGATGTGGGGTACGCCACGCACGTCATAAACGACGCGCACGGAATCGCCGAGCCCCGACACCGTGGCCGCGGCGTCGGGCGGGTGGTCCCCCTCGCGCCCGTTCGCCCACGCGCCTCGCACCGGATCGAGGATACCGCCGAGTGGTGGAATGGGCCCGTAGCCACGAACGCCGGCCAGGAGCGCAGCCGTGAGCCCGCCCGCGGCCAGCAGCGTCCACGCGCTACGCATGCCCGAATCCCACCGGCGGCTTGTCGTTCATCGTCTCCCTCGCTACATCACTCGCATGGCGTTCGTTTCCCGCACACGCCGAGCGGTCGATCCACTCCTGCGGTGGAAGACCGTGGCGCTGCTGGCCGGTGCGGCGTTGCTCGTCATTGGTCGCACGCGCAAGCTCGCGTGGCTCACCTGGGTGGGAATCGCCTTGCTCGCGGCGGCGTTCCTCCTGCGATTCGTTCACGCCGCCGCGGCCCCGCCCGGGGACCGAGACCGGGACACTACTCCATCCTAGCGGCGGCGACACGAATGCCGCCGTCAGGGCCGACGAGTCTCCAGGCAAAGAGCAATTCGTCACCGACTCGCGTCATCCGCGGGAACCCGCTCCCGCGGGACTCCTGTGTCGGCGCAACGAGCCAGGATGGATCCATGGATCCGTGGCGCGTCACGCGGCGGGCGCGAACCTCCGCATCGGCGTCCGTGAGTTCGAGCCAGGCGACAACCGCGGATCCGTCGGCGAGCAACTCGATATCCACCCGACCCGACGGTCTCCCGTCGTCCACCCGCAACGGCAGGCCAAACGTCGCGCCCCCATCGGTCGAGAACGCAACCTGCACCCGTGCCTGCTGTTCGGGGGCCGCGAACCATGCGAGGGCCACCGTGTCGCCGACCGCGCTCAGTTGCGGCCCGTTCACCGGACATCCGGGATAGTGCCACCGGTCGTCGCCCACGAGCATCGGCTCGGTCCACCGCCCATCAACGAGTCGGACCACCACGATATCGCGGATCTCCTCCATGCTGCGGTCCCGGTAGGCGGCGACCAATCCGGATTCCGTCGAGACGAGGGAGGTGGTGCAACACTCGCAGGTCCGGGCGTCGAGCAGGGCCTCTTCGCCGAGGGTTCCGTCGCGCCGCACAGTCGTGAAGCGCACGGTCATGGCTCCCCGGTCGTGAAGCTCGCCGGAGGGATTCATGTCGCGTCCGTCCAACCAGATGAGACCCGCGCGATCCCGGCCCGCGCGAACCATCGACACGAATCCGTGCTCGGTGAACGAGGTGTCGCGGTGCGGAACGATGGGAACACTCCACGTGCTTCCGCGATCCGTGGAGACGGCGACGTTCACGTGGTACGCGTAGGTGGCCGGGCTCACCTTTTCCAGCCAGTGCACCAGCCATGTGCCGTCAGCGAGCTCGAGCGCTGAGGGGAAATCCGCCCAGTTGACGAAGAACCGGTCGCTCTCGCGCACGGTGATCGCCGGCCCCCAGCCGTCGGCCCCGCGGTGCACGACGCGCAGCGCGTGACGCCCATCGGCGACGGGCTCCAGCCACGTTAGCAGCGCCCCACCGTCATCGGTCGGTGTCAGATTCGGCTCGCCGCTCTCCGCGCCGCGCGCATACTCCACATCCGACAGTACGAATGACGGACGGGCGGGCGTGCAGGCGGCGGCCACGAGAAGCACCATGCCCAGGGAGGTGCGCATCGCTCGCTCCAGCGTCAAAGGTAGAGGGCCAGGGAGCGCCATCGTCTCACCAAGCCGCAAAGGACCCGGGGGCGAATGCGCGAACACATCCGCCCCCGGCGGGAGGTGCCAGACCGTGCACGAGGCTTCGCTAGATCCCCAGTTGCAGCCCGACCTTGGCGACCATCAGCTGCACGGGGAACGCTTCCGTCGCCACCGAGCGATCGATCCGCTGGAAGTCGTATTGCACGAGCACACCGAACCGGCCACTCGGCGCGCCGACGAACGTCCCCAACCCAAGCTCGAACGCGAATCCCGCGTCCCCACCGGTGTTGAACTTGGGCGCGACCAGATAGGCCCCGCGTACCCAGACTTTCGCGATCCGCGCGATGCTCTGCTGCGATTTCACCCCGACACGAATGAAGCCCACATCGTGGACGCTGAACTCCGGATCCGCCAGGCGGGTCGACATCCCCACCTGCAACGTGACGGCCGACACGATGTCGAACCCCAGACGCACATCGAGCTGCTTGAACTTCACGGACTCGGTCAGCGCGGTCTCGTCGTCCGGATTCAGCGTCGCCAAGTATCCCTCACCCTCGACCGACAACGGCCCGATACGCAGCCCCGCAACCCCACCGAACCCGAACCCGTCCAGCTGGACCAACTCGCCGCGCTCCTGATAGGAGATCGCCGCACCAGCAGGCGCGATCCAAATCGTCTGTGCCGTGGCGGTCGTTGCAACGGCGCACGCGAGAAGCACCCCCGATATCAACGTCCGTCTCATTGCATGCCTCCCTCTCGCGGTTCGATCGTCACCAGCACCTGCCGCCGCCGATTCTGGTTCTCCTGCGCGATCTCCGCGTTCCGGCGCGCAATCTGTTCACGGAGCAACGCGTTGTACTGGATGTTGCCCGGTACCGGAACCGCGTCCGGCCGTTTGAGACTCATCACGAATCCCGTCAGCAGGGCCGTCGTGCTCACCGCGATCACGGGCATCCGCCAGTTGTCACCCAGGCCCGCTTCCGACAAGGCAAACGTCGCGCCCGTGCTCAAGCCGGCGTACAACCCGGCCACGCCGAGCGGGCGCCAGTCACGCGCGGGGATCTCGTCCTCCGGCAGATAGCTGAACCCGGTGATCCGGTCAATGTGCGGCACCGTGTCCACCGGCGCCTGTCGCACCGCGATCGGGACGGTGGCAATGTGCGAGTTCCCAAGCTCCTCCGCCTCGATGATCACCTCGTAATCGCCGGGCGGCACCGGGTTCCCGGCAACGTCCAGGGCATTCCACTCCACGGCCCCGCGCCGCTGCACGAGGAACTCGTCCAATTGCAGGTCGAGCGACTGCCCCACCACGGTCACCCGTGCGCGGGCCGGACGCGAGAGCTCGAACGTGATGTCCGCGCTGCCCTGTCCGGACACGAACTGCGTGCTCTCCACGTCCGGATAGCGCACGACGAGCACAGCCGCGAGGGCGTTCGTATAGGCGCTGATGATCCGCGGTGCGAACTGCAACGGATCGGGCTCGGCCGATGGGTCGAGGTAGATGAGCGCCTTGAAGGCTTCATCCGCTTCGTCGTCCATCCCCAGACTCGCATAGGAGTATGCGGCGATCTGCCAGGCCGTGACCGCGTCTGCTCCCGAGAGCCCCTGGTCCAACGCCTGTCGCGCGAGCTGGGCGGCCCGCTCATAGTCGATGTCGTCGTAGGCTTGCTGCGCTTGCCTCACGGTAGCGTTCTGTTGTGCCGCCAAGGTGGCGGGCCCAGCCACCAACAGCGCGGCCATCCACAGCAGTGACCGGCGCATCACAGGCCTCCCTGTCGAAGTCGGTAGGTTCGTCGCAACGTCGATCCGAGTTGGATCTGCACAGTATCTGTCACAGTCACATAACCCTCTTTCCGCACGACGATGACGTGCTGCCCGACGGTGAGTGTGTGGTTCGTGAGCGGAGAATCGCCCACATCCAGTCCGTCGACGGAGACTCGGCCGAACGGCGACGCAACGACCGTCAGCTGACCCACCCGCCGAGCCGGCGCGGGCGCCGGCTCCACCGGCGCGGGCTGCGTGGCCGGCTGGCGCGTCGGGGTCTGCGTGCGCGGCGGCGCCTGCGTCGGCGTTTGCGTTGCCGTCTCCGTGCGGGTCGGCGTCTGCACCGGCCCCGCCGGCCGACTCGTCGGGGCTTGAGTTGTCGCCGGCTGCTGCGTCGGTTGCTGTGTCGAAGCCTGGGTCTCCGACGAATCCTCCGTCGCCGCGGTCACGGGCGGTGGGGCCGCCGTCGGATCGCCCGCGACGGTCTGCCCCGTGGCAGACCCCTCCGCGACCGGCTCGTCCGGCGCACCGGACGTCAGCCACCACACGCCGGCCGCGCCGCCGACGATCGCGAACAACGCCCCGACGAGCGCTACGGCCGGAACCCGTTTCTTTGACGCGGGGCGCTGGGGGCTCGAGGACACCGACCCGGACGGCGGCGTGAGCTGCGTCGCCGCGTCGGTGATCGACGGACCCGTGACCGATGCAGCCGGCACGGTGCCAGAGGGCCCCGCCACGGGGTTCTCCGGCCAGATCATCGTGGCGAACTCCTCCATGGACCCGAAGCGGTCCTCCGGAGCTTTCGCCATGGCGCGCTTGATCGCGGCCGCCACGTTGGCCGGACAGTCGGTGCGGATCTGCTCAACCGGTGTGGCTTCCTCGAAGATGTGCTTGTAGATGACCGTGTGCACCGACTCTTCGGCGAATGGCAGCCGGCCCGAGAGCATCTTGTAGCCCACGACCCCCAAGGAGTACTGATCGCTGCGGCCGTCCACCGCGATGCCCTTAGCTTGCTCCGGGCTCATGTAGTGCGGTGTGCCGATCACCTGTCCGGTGGCGGTGAACTGGCTGGCCGCCTGTGACTGCTTGGAGATGCCGAAGTCGGTCAACATCGCGCGACCGGCGTCGTCGATCATGATATTGGCAGGTTTGACGTCGCGATGCACCACGCCGCGCTGGTGCGCGTGCCCCAACGCGCACGCCGACTCCCACAGGATGCGCTGGCACGTATCGATCGGCAGGGGACCCGCCGCGATCAGCTGATCGAGCGAGCGCCCCGTCACGTACTTCATCACGAAGTAGTACAGGTCTTCCTTGTGCTCGACCGCATAGATCGGGATGATGCCCGGGTGGTCCAGCTTCGCCGCCGTGCGCGCCTCGCGCTCGAAGCGGCCTACGAACTTGTCGTCGTGGGCCAGTTCGGGCGGGAGCACTTTGACGGCGACCGGGCGTTCCAGTGCCGTGTCGGTGGCCTTGAACACGGCCCCCATACCGCCTCGGCCAAGTAGATCACCCATCTCGTATCGGTCGCCGAGCGCGGCCTTGAGCCGGTCGTACAAATTGACGCCGCCGACGCTGGTCGGCGCCGTCTGTTCCGCGGCACCCGGCGTCCGCGGACCCGAACCAGGATCGGTGAGGTCCGTCCCGCACTGCGTGCAGAACTTCGCCCCATCGGGCATGGCGGAGTTGCAGTTCGGGCAGTTCACCCGCTCACCGATCCGTGTACCAAGCGCGATTCACCGAGCCGATCGCTATCGACCCGGATCCTGTGGCCTGGGCGCGCGACCAGCTCGCTCGAGTACGCGCGCCGGAATCGCCTGCATCAACTGACTGGACTCGACCTTCTTTCTCATGTCCGCCGAGAGCGAGTTGAGGTACTGCTGCCGGAGCATCGCGCCCGATATTGCCGTCCTCGGTGCCGCCGCCTGTGCCAGACTCGGATCGCGCAGGAAGCTCTCGAGCGCCACCGCCTGCGGACGTGCCACGGGCGTGCTGGGCGGAACTTCGGCCGCGGCCAAACGAATCTCGAGCATGTAGAAGCGAAACGGTTGCGGCAGCAGATTGACGTTCGACACATAGCCGCAAAAGTCAAAGAAGTCGCACGAGTATCCCGCGTAGTCGTACACTTTGAGCGTGTACACCCCGGAGTCCGGCGCCACGAACAGCGGAATGCGCGGATCCGACAGCCGCTGTGGACCGAAGTTGGAGCTGACTTGTGCCAGCACCGCGTCCCAGTCGTTGGCCGACAGCAGCGACCCGTCGGGTCCGTACAGCAGGAAGAACCCGTCGAGCGTCGAGCAGTCGAACGGGGCATACGGCGTGATGCCGTTGACGTCCCGCTCCCACCAGGTGCAGGAGGGAAGCGTGCCACCGAAGAACAACGGGTTGATCGCCTTTTCCAGGACAGAAATGTCTTCGCCGGCTTGATCGAAGATCGCCTGGAGTGCGGTCATGGTACCGTCGAAGTCGATATCCACCGTATCGCCCGCGTTCAGCAGGAACGCGTAGGAATCGTACCCCGCGCCATTCTGCAGGGTGCTCTGGATCCGCGTCGTGCGCCGGTCCACCAGCAGCAGCGTATCCGGCTCCCCCGTGACCACGGTACCCTGGCCCGACGCGGGCGACAGCGTGAACGCCGATGCCGGCGCCATCGGGATCTCCACCAGCTCGTAGGGCGTCGGGATGCCAGTCCAGTCATGAATCAAGAACTGGTACGTGTCGGGGCCCGTGAACTCCGCCCAGAGATCGTCATTCCCTCCCCCGGTCCAAGCCGGCCAGCCGAGCAGTGTGGCTTCCGACACCGACGCGTTCATATCGAAGGCGTACAGGTCCAGATCGACACCGACGGGATGTCGCAGCAGATACGCCTGGAACTTCCCGGGAGTCGGCGACGTCACCGAGAACCAGTCCGGGTCGCCGGCGTTGTCGATCGTGAACATCGACGAGCTCAGCTGCTCGTAGGGCGCCGCCATACTGCAGAGATCGTTTTCCTCCGCCGCGTCCGGCGCCAGCTCGGACACGTAGGAGTTCGCCACCTGGTAGCCGTACGGAATGGCCTCCACGAGGCCCAACTGCCCGTAGTCGAGGAAGACCTCGTAGCCGCCGACCGGCGCGTCCTGCAACGCGAGCCGGAACTGTCGGGGCAGGCCCGCCGCCGGCAGAAAGCCAAACAACGGCGAATACGTGGGCCGGCCAGCGCAATAGTGCAGCCCCCCCGGGGTCGCAATGTCGAAATTGGACGTATCGACGAAGTAGACGTAGGTCGGGAATTCGGTGCCAAAGGGCGAGTTCAGTAACACGGTCATGTCCGTCGTAGCCGGCACCGGCATGGTGTACCAATCGACACCACCGATCTGCGCTGTCGAATCGCGCAGCTGGATCACGGTGTCGGGTGGCGTGTCAAGGCTGTCGCTTCCCACCAGGATCGTGTCCTCAACCTGCAGCGTGATCGTCTGACGCGGCTCCATCGCGATCAGCGGGGTGTCGAACCCCACCGCGACCGACCTCGGTTCGTCGTCGTTCGGCTCGAGGAAGTCGAACTGCTGGACCGTCAGCGTCCCACCGAAGAGCGCCGCGTCGGAACCCGAACTCACCTCGACGGTTGACTGCACCGGCGCCGGTGGCACCACCCACGCCGCCACACTCCCGCGCGCCTGTGGTTTGGTCGGGTCCTCCGGGGTGTACCCGTTCTCGATCGGCGCATGCCCGATCCCCCCAATGGTCACGAACGACACCTCGTCGAGACCGACACCCCAAATGAACGCCGTGTCGCCCCAGGCCACCGACGCCGGCGTCACCGAGTCGATTTCGACCGCCTGATGAATCAGGACGGTGGCTTCTCCCGCCGGGACGCCCTCGATGCCCACCACTTCCGCGATCACCGTCGGCGTGCCCGCCCCCACCGCCTCGATCGTGGCGGAGGTGTACGTGACTGAGTCCGTCGCGACCAACAACGCGGTGGGTTCATCCGTCGAGAACCGGAACGCAATGCCGGGAATCACCGCGCCACTCGAGTCCCTGAGTATCGCGGTCACCGTCACAACGTCCCCCAGGAACATCTCGTCCGGTACACTGGAAATCTCGATGCCCACGATCTCCACGACAGCGGTTTCGTCCGGGAAGCATCCATAGGCAATGAGACTCGCGGCCAGCAAGGCACCGAGACCAACTCGAGAAAAGGCACGCATCGTTACGACCTCTGCCGGAGGTGAGTGCAATCCGTGGTATCATGCCCTCACAACGAGGGCGTGTCAAGGAACCTGCGCAGGGGCCCAATCGTCTTGTGAGGTCAGGAGTTGCGCCCTCCGCAGGCCGCGTCGCTCGGCCGCTTGCGCGACGCCGTGCAACCGCCGAAACCGACCGTAGCATCCCCTGTGCCACCCCGCGAGTGCCGACCGGCTACCCCGGGCGGCGACAGCTCGTATCTTCCTTCGCCAGCAGTAGATAGCACCCCTCGGAACCCGGAGACCACCAGTGGAATGGCTCACGAATCCCGAACTGTGGATCGCCCTCGTCACCCTGACCGTTCTGGAGATCGTGTTGGGGATCGACAACGTCGTGTTTATCACGATTCTGGCCGGCAAGCTCCCCCTCCACCTGCAGGATCGCGCCCGGCGCGTCGGTCTCGTGCTCGCGATGGTCACGAGGATTCTGTTGCTCCTCTCCATCACCTGGATCATCCGGCTCACCGCACCGCTGATCACCGTTCTCGGGCAGGAATTGTCCGGGCGCGATTTGATTCTGATGGCGGGTGGACTGTTCCTCCTCGGGAAAGCGACGCACGAGATCCACGAGCGCCTCGAAGGGGAGGAAGGGCGCCGATCCGCCGCCCAGGCGGCGACGTTCGGTGCGGTCGTGACGCAGATCATGCTGCTCGACGTCGTCTTCTCGATCGACTCGGTCGTGACCGCGGTCGGCATGGTGCGGGAGGTGGCCGTGATGGTCACGGCCGTCGTGATCGCCGTCCTCGTGATGCTCGTGTCCGTCGGGCCGATCAGTGACTTTGTCGAGCGCCATCCCACCGTCAAGATGCTGGCGCTGAGCTTCCTGCTCCTGATCGGCATGTCCCTCGTCGCCGAATCGCTCGATCAGCACATTCCGAAGGGCCATATCTACTTTGCCATGGGCTTCTCGGTGTTCGTGGAAGCGCTGAACACACGTGCGAGACGCGCCGCGAAGCCGGTGCAGCTGCGGAGTCCGTACAGGTGAGCGACCGTCATGGTATCTTTATGACCGTGCGATCGTCGGGCGTTCGGAGTGCCCCGGTCGATCGCCGGGACCATGAGCGGGGAGGTGACTGTGGGGAAGACTACGGTATCAGCCCAAGGCGGCCGTGCGCAGGACGCGTATGGCCGCGACGACATTCAGCCCGGTGAGGACACTGTGGGGAAGAACACACTATCGATCACGGACAACCGTACCGGGAAGGTGTACGAGGTACCGATCGAGCATGACACGATTCGGGCGATGGATCTGCGGCAGATACGGGTGCGGGATGAAGACTTCGGGCTCATGACCTATGACCCGGGATTCACGAACACCGCGTCATGCAAGAGCACGATCACGTATATCGACGGCGACCGGGGCATCCTGCGCTATCGAGGGTACCCGATCGAGGAGGTGGCGGAGAAGAGCAACTTTCTCGAGGTCGCCTACTTGCTGCTCAATGGCGAACTGCCGAGCGAGGGCGAACTCAATGAGTGGCGGCACGGGGTCACGCACCACACGTTTCTGCACGAGAACATCCGCAAGCTCATGGACGGGTTCCGCTACGACGCGCATCCCATGGGGGCGTTCGTGAGCACGGTGGCCGCGCTGTCCACCTTCTACACCAACGCGAAACACATCCGCGACAAACAGTCGCGCCATCACCAAATCGAGCGACTGATCGCGAAAGCGCCCACGATCGCGGCGTTCGCCTATCGGCACATGATGGGGTTGCCCTACGTGTACCCGGACAACGAGCTGTCGTACGCGGGGAACTTCTTGAACATGATGTTCCGGACCAGTGAGGCCCGGTACCGGCCCAACCCGGTGCTGGAACACGCGCTCGATGTCCTGTTCATCCTCCACGCCGACCACGAGCAGAACTGTTCGACCAGCGCCATGCGGGGGGTCGGCTCGAGCGAGTCCGACCCGTACGTGGCGATGGCCGCCGCCGCCGCCGCGTTGTACGGCCCGCTCCACGGCGGAGCGAACGAGAAGGTGCTGCGCATGCTCCGGGAGATCAGTGATGTGAGGAGCATTCCCGACTATATCAAACGGGTGAAGAGCCGCGAAGTGCGCTTGATGGGATTCGGGCACCGGGTCTACAAGAATTACGATCCGCGCGCTTCGGTCATCAAGCAGATCGCGTACGAGGTCTTCGAGGTCACCGGCAAGAACCCGCTCATCGACATCGCGATCGAGCTCGAGCGCATCGCGCTCGAAGACGAGTTCTTCATCGAGCGGAAACTCTATCCAAACGTCGACTTCTACTCCGGCATCATCTACGAGGCGATGCAGTTTCCGATGGAGATGTTCCCGGTGCTCTTCGCCATCGGCCGTGCGCCGGGCTGGCTCGCCCAGTGGCAGGAGATGTTGGAGGACGACGATCAGCGCATCGCCCGCCCCCGCCAGATTTACTTGGGCAGCGACGCACGATCGTACGTGCCGTTGGTGAATCGGTAGCGGAACGAAGCGGAACGACGGGAACGGCGGGAGGCGAAACCCCTCCCGTCCCTCCCGTCGTTCCGTCCCCGTCGTTTATCTCCCAAGGCGCTGCAGCTGGGCGCGTAACTCGGCCTGGACGGCCGCCAGCTGCTCGCGCGGGACACCGACGCGCTCGGCGATGGTATCCCGCAACGCCGCCACACGCGCCTCCGCGGCGGCGACCTCGTCACCAACCAGGCGCTGAACTTCCGCTCGCACGTCCGCCTGTGCGCGCTCGAGTTCACGCCCCAGCTCGGCACGCACGCTCTGCACCACCGCACGCCCCACGTTGGACCGAACCGCCAGCGACGGGCGCGCCGGGTCGCCAACGACCTCCATATCCAGCTCGACGTTGCGAACCCCGGCCACGGACCGCCATAGCAGGTCCGCTAACCACGCCTGAGATCCCCGCGCGGGAGGCGACGCCGGCGCCGCCGCCAGCCGGGTCCACCGCACGGCGGGCGCCTCGATGTGCCACCGCGCCCGCAGGCTCCCTGCCTCACGGACGAGATGCAGCTCGGTCGTACCCTGCCCCAATGCGAGCGCCGCACCCAGCTCCTCGAGCGTCAGCGTGGGCAGCGTCAGGCCCGCGGCGCGGGCGTCGACCGAGTCGCGCGCCGCCGCGCCGGCCCGATCGATCACGGCCGCCAGGGCAAGATCGCGCGGTCCCGCGGTCGCGCCAGTCCGGCCGGCGGTCACCTCCAGCGGACGACCGTAGATCGCGGGATCGGTCGTGAGGCCCGTCAGCCGGGCGCCGTATGCGCCAGCCGCTACACCTGCCCCACCGAGCACCATGTCCACGTCCGCATGCTCGAGCAGGAATCGCGGGTACTCGGTACCGCCGGGATAGTGAACCGTCGTGCCGGCCCGCCGAGCGCGTTTGGAACCCGCCATGCGTCGCGGGTCGAGTCCCGGGGGCACGAAGCGGTCGGCGACGTTGAGCCAGTACAACACTGGGCGCACCCACTCCACGGCCAACCGCCCGAATATGGCCGTGGAAACCGTCGGCGCATCGAGTGTCGGGAGCTGGAGCCGGCCCATGGCCCACCTGACGTCGGCGGCATGCGCGTCTTCCAGGGCCGCGAGCCCGCGATTCAGGTCCGCCATCTGCCCGCGCGCACTGGAGTCGACCTGCGCGAGACTGCGTTCGAGACCGCCGAGTACGTCCAGCGTCGCGCGCGTCCGCCCGACGAGTCGCGTCACACCCCCGACACCCAACGAGAGGATGTTGGCGCCGCTCAACTCGCGCGCCAACGCCCTTGCCGAGTCGATACGCGGACTCGGATCCAATCCGGCGATCTGCCGCCGGAACGTCTGCTCGACGGTGGCCGCGTCGCTTGTGAGATCCCGCGCGACCCGGAAGGTGTGCAGACTGTCCGGCGTGAGGCGCGACAGGTCAACCCCCTGCCGCAAGCCGCTCAGCGACAGTGCGGGAATGCGCACGCTGTTGGCCCACGCGTCCACCTCGCTGCGCACCGCCCGGCTGGCCGCGCTGGGGTGATCCAGCGCCCCCGAGGTTTCCCGCGCCGTACCGAACCGGACCCCGCGCACCGCAAGGCTCTCAACAACCACCCGTTGCATGAGCAACGGGCGGACCGCCACATCCGCCACGATCTCTTCCGCTTCGAAGAGGTTGGTCATCGGCGCGTCAGGATTGGTGACCGCCAGCCCGCGGAAGGTCACGGCGCCGTCCGTGACCCGCACGTCCGCGGAGGCAAGATCGACGCGCGCACCGACGACCACGGCCCCGACGTCTTCCACGGCCCGCTCCACAGCGCGATCCAGCAGCAACCACCACACCCCCGCGACGAGCCCGAGGAACACCGTGAGCGGCACCACCGCCTTCCAACGCACCCATCGTCCGCGGGCGCTCACGGCCGGAACCAGCGATAGGCGTTGTACAGTTTCGAGGCCTGCACGACGCGGACGACCTTCCACTTCCGCGCGCGCACGTAGATGGTCGCGCGATATCGCGCGACACCCCACCGCGCCGCGAAGAAGATCGGAACCACCAGCGCCACCCACACCACGATGCTGCCGAGTGTCACCGTGTTGTTGACACGGGAGAGAGAGAGCACCGGCGTATGGTAGATCGCGCGCCACAGTGGCGTGAACGCCGAGGCATCCTGAAGGAGGGCGCCGCCCACCATGTCGAACACGGGGTCCAACGCAAATCCGAACGGGGTGAAGATCAGGAAACCGAGTACCGCTCCCGGCACGGACACGTTGCACAGCATCAAGACGGCCACCATCACGAGATTGTGCAGGGAAAGGAGGGGCGTCAGCCCGAAGATGCTCCCGAGGGCGATCCCGGCCGCCACCTGGCCGGGGGTACCGTCCGAATTGAGCGTTCGGACGAGCGTCTGGACGAACTTGAGGATGGCCAGCATTGTGGAAGTGTTTCGCCGCGCGGCGTGCCTTGTCCAGTCCCCCAGGCGCCCAGGTCGCCCGTCGGGTGCCGGACCGCTCACTCCGAGCGCATCACCGGCGACAGCGTGTCACTTTCCCTGCCCCGTGTGCGCGCGATCTTGCCGCTAGATTTCGCGCATGTCATCCCTCGACCCGATTCTCCGCCCGCAATCGATTGCGGTGATCGGCGCCTCGCGCCAGCCGAATACCATCGGCTGGCAGATTCTCCACAACCTGTTGAATCACGGATTCCAGGGACCCGTCTATCCAGTCAACCCCAAGGCGCGCGCCATTCACTCGATCCAGGCCTACCCATCCATCTCCGCGGTCCCCGGACCGGTCGACCTCGCTCTGGTGGTCGTCCCGAAGCAGCATGTGTTGAAGGTCGTCCTGGAGAGCGTCGCAGCCGGGGTGCGGGGGCTCGTGATCATCTCCGCAGGGTTCAAGGAGGTCGGCGGTGAAGGTGTCGAACGCGAGCGCGAGCTGCTGGACGTCGTGCGGACGGCAGGCATCCGAATGGTGGGCCCCAACTGCATGGGTGTGATGAACACCAATCCCGGCACCTCGATGAACGCCACCTTCGCGCCCGGCGCACCACCCACGGGTCCGATCGCGCTGGTGAGTCAATCGGGCGCGATGGGGGTGAGCATCCTCGACTATGCGCAAAGCCTCGGCATCGGCATCTCGGCGTTCGTCTCAAGCGGCAACAAGGCCGACGTGAGCGGCAACGACCTGCTCGAGTATTGGCGCGACGACGACGATATCGAGATGGTGCTCATGTACCTCGAGGGGTTCGGCAACCCCGTTCGGTTTGTCGAGCTCGGACGGACGATGACGCGCACGAAGCCGGTGTGCGTCGTCAAGTCCGGCCGGACGGGTGCCGGCGCCCGCGCCGCCGCGTCGCACACCGGCGCCCTCGCCGGGACGGAGCTCGTCACGGAAGCCATCATCGCCCAAGCCGGGGCCATTCGTGCCGACACGGTCCAGGAACTTTTCGATTTCGCCATGGCGTTCTCCAACCAGCCGCTGCCGCCAGGCAACCGCGTCGCCATCGTCACCAATGCCGGTGGGCCCGGCATTATCATCGCCGACGCATGCGAGGCGCACGGGCTCGCGGTGACATCGCTCACGGAGGGGACGGAGGCCAAGCTGCGGTCTCGGCTGCCCGAGGAAGCCAGCGTGCACAATCCTGTGGATCTCATTGCCTCGGCCAATGGCGACGCCTATGAGTTCGCGCTTTGCTGTGTGCTGGACGACCCGCAGGTCGATGCGGCGATCGCGGCGTTCGTCCCCCCCCTTGGCATACAAACAGCCGAGGTGGCGGCCGCCATCGTCCGCGCCAACGCGGGCTTTCCGGACAAGCCGATCCTGGCGGTGCTCATGGGCCGCGAGGGACTGCCGGCAGGTGTCGCGGAACTGCAGGAGGCGCGGATTCCCGCGTACATCTTTCCCGAATCAGCCGCCCGCGCGCTCGCCGCGATGTGGCGGCAGCGTGAAGCCGCCAGCCGGCCCGTCGGGAAACGGGTGCAGTTCGCGACCGATGACGATGGCGTCGGCGCGATCATCGATCGGACGCTCGCCGCCGGCGCCACGAAGGTCAGCGAGGCGGACGCGATGCGAGTGCTGGAAGCCTACGGGGTTCCCGTTCTGCCGTGGCACTACGTCGGCGCCCGAGACAGCGACGATGTCGCGGCGGCCGCGGCCGCGGCCGCCGAGGACGTCGGCCTTCCGGTCGCCGTGAAGATCGTCAGTCCCCAAGTCGTTCACAAAACCGAGGTCGGCGGCGTGGCCCTGGGTCTGGAAACAGCCGACGCGGTGCGCGACGCCGTGCGATCCATGCTCGCGCAGGTCGCCACGGCGGGGCCCGCCGGAGGGCCGGCGATGGTGAGCGGGTTTGTCGTGCAGCAGATGGCGTCACGCGACGGCATCGAGACGATCGTCGGCCTCACCCGCGCGCCCAGGGTGGGCCCGTTGGTGATGTTCGGGATGGGAGGGATCTACGTGGAGGTGATGAAGGACGTGGTCCTACGCCTCGCGCCCCTGCTCGACAGCGACGCGGACGACATGATGCACCAGGTCAAGCTGTACCGGTTGCTCGAAGGCGTCCGTGGCCAAGCGCCGCGCGACCGGCAGGCGCTGGCGAGCACGATCCTTCGCATCGGGCAACTCGCCGTTCGTCATCCCCGCATCGTGGAGATGGATATCAATCCGCTCATGGCGCTCGATCGCGGCGTCGTCGCGATCGACGTGCGGATTCAGCTCGATGGTTGACCCGGCGCCCGTGGCCGGCGACCGGCGTACCGGCGCCCAGCCAGGGGGCGTCCATCGGGGTTGGCGGCGTAGCGCCATGCGGAACGCGGCCCACTCACCAACGTCAGCTGATCCAGCCAGTATGCCTTGTCGTCGCGCACCGCGATCACCATTTTGCCAAAGTCCTCCTCACGCTGGGCGCGGTGATAGCGCATGTACACGTGCTCGTCATCCACACCCACGACCTCGATCTTGCCCGAGGCGTGCGACATCACGAACCGCGCGCGCTTCGCGAGACCGGACACGCGGCGTTGGGCGTCCGTGAACAAATGCCACCCTTCAACGAGCGGCACCTCGAAGGGGAGGTTCCCCGCGGTCGGGCGACCCTGAAACACGTAGTAGGGCGGACACGCCGCAAAGGAGAGCTCCCGGAATAGCGCCGCCAACGTCGCCGCCCGGTCATTCACCCCGCGAATAATCGGGCACTGGTTGACGATGCCGACCCCCGCGCCCAGCAGACGCCCCATGGCCTCCCGGGCCTCGCTCGTCAGTTCACGCGGATGGTCGAAGTGATTCATCACGTAGATCCGCATGCCCGACCGGCAGTATTCGGCAAGCAACTCGACGAGTCCGGGATCGTCGAGCACACGGAACGGGTTGAACGCCAGCATCTTGCTCCCGATCCGAACGATCCGCACGTGGGGCACCGCCGTCACGTCGCTCAGAATCCGCTCGATGCGCTTGGTGGAGAGGATGAGTGGATCCCCACCCGTCAGCAGCACGTTGGTGATCTCCTCGTGCTCCTGGATGTAGTGGAGGCCCGGACGATAGTCGAGCGACGCATCGTCGTTATCGTTCATGAACAGGCGCTTGCGGAAGCAGTAGCGGCAGTAGGCGCCGCAGACCTCATTCACCAACAACAGCGCCGTGTCGCTGTACTTGTGCTGGCAACCGCGCACGGGCGTATAGTGTGCTTCGTGGCTCGCGTCCAACTCGCCCCACTCGGTCAGTTCCTGCTCGTGCGGCACCACCAAACGGCGCAACGGATCGCGGGGATCGTCCCAGTCGATCAGACCGATGTAGTAGTCGTTCACACGAAAGGCGAAACGCTCGGCGACGGGTGCGAGCCGGCGGCGTTCGTCGGGAGGGAGCTGGGCAAGCCGTGCAAGGCTCGTGATATGGCGGACTCGTGTCACAGGCCGCTCCTGTGGTAGCTAGAATTCGTTGGGTTGCGTGCGCTAGCGATCCTCTTCGTTCTCGGGTTCTGCGGACCCGCCGCTGGACACCTGATAAGTGAAATCGAAACGGGCGACCCCACAATGGCAACCTCTCGACGGATCCTCCTCACCGGCGCAACAGGGCTCATCGGCCGTGGGGTCGTCCAAAGGCTTGCCGCACAAGGAGATACGTGTGTAGTGATTTCCCGCGGCTCGCGCGACCCGTGGAGCCTGAGCAACGTGAAGGTCGTCGCGGCCGACCCGACGCAGTCCGGCGACTGGCAGGCCCTCGTGGACGGTACCCACGGCGTCATCAACCTCGCCGGGGCCCGCCTCGTGGAGCCACCGAAGCGATGGACCTCCCGGCAGCGGGCGATCCTCCGCGCGAGCCGAGTGGACACCACCGCAAGACTCGCCGAGGCGGTGTTGGCGGCCCCGACACCGCCCGGCGTCTTCCTCAGCGGATCGGCCGTCGGGTACTACGGCAACCGGGGCGACGAGCCCGTGGGCGAGACCGCCGGTGCGGGAACCGATTTCCTCGCGAGACTTTGCGAAGAGTGGGAAACGGCCGCCCGCCCCGCTGCCCGGCGGACACGGGTCGTGTGGTTGCGAACGGGACTGGTCCTGGCCGCGAACGACGGCTTCCTCGCGCCGATGCTTCCGTTCTTTCGCTTAGGGCTCGGCACCGGATGGGCCGATGGTTCGGGGTGGCTGTCGTGGATTCACCGCGCCGACGAGGTCGGGCTGATCCAGGCGGCGCTGGACGACGAGCGCTACGCCGGCGCGCTCAACTGCACGGCGCCCGAACCCGTCACCGTCGCGCAATTCACCGAACTCCTGGCGGCTGCCCTCCGCCGCCCCACGTTCCTTCCGAACATCCCGGGTGCTCTGCTGCGGGTGGGTCTCGGCGAGGCTGCCGACGTGTTGTTGCACCTGCAGCGTGTCCTGCCGGAACGCGCGCTACAGCTGGGATACCCATTCCGCCACCCGACACTCGCGGCGGCCCTGCGAGACGTGCTGGCATAAAAAGGCCGCCTCATGCGAGGCGGCGGCGAGCGCCGGCTCGGCTCCGGAGATTAGACCATCACCCGCCGATCGCGTCCGCTGCGCCGGTCCTCGAATTCACGACGCTCATCGCCGCGGCGTTCCCATGCCGCGCGGCGTCCGGCCGTGCGCCGGGCCGCCAAGTCTCGTCGCTCGACCCCCCGGCGGTCTTCAGGTGTTCGACGCTCGAACTCTCCGCGCCGAATCAGCTGCCTGCGCTCGATCCCGGAACGTTCCACGGCGTGCGAGTCCGGGTTGGAATGCGGCATGGAAGGATGGGGCTGCATGGCCACTCCCAGGGAAAAACGTCGGATCGGCGCTCAGATGGAAGATATGAAAACCGGCATGGCGCGCAACTCTCGCCGGCGTCGACTCGACGGTGCCGACGGCCAGCTTCACCAGGCGGTTGGCAACCGCTTCTGGTCCTTCACACCGCTGCGGACGCCGAGGCCGACGCCCGCACCGAGAATCAGCCCCGAGATCTTCGTCACGATGGGGAGCAAGGCTCCCACAGGCATGGCCGCGATACCCACCACGGCACCGACCAAGATCGGCACAGCCGGGTGTTTCACCGCATCGACGAACCGCAAACGAGATCGCACGAAGCGGCGGGTTTGGTAGTATCCGTACGCCGTCGCACCACCGGTCAGCACCAGCCAAAGCCATTCCATGATATTGTCTCCTCCTGCAACATACGACGAGAGCCGGTGCCGGAGGGTTTCAGCCAAGAGACGCCGGAAGACGACCTACAAGGGGAAAAGACTGCAGAGGACGTTCGGAAACATCGTCCTCTACCGTCTTCTGCCAGAGCCACCGGTCGGAATTGAACCGACGACCGCTCGATTACGAATCGAGAGCTCTACCGCTGAGCTACGGTGGCGAGCCACGGATTTCCGCGGTCATGCCCTGGCCCGGATTCGAACCGGGACGGCTTGCGCCACTGCCCCCTCAAGACAGCGTGTCTACCAGTTTCACCACCAGGGCGCCTCCCGCAACCTGCGGCGGGCACGGAACATATGCGGGTAACGGCTCGACGGTCAACGGTGGACGGGCCCTCCGGACACCGCCCTAGTCCCTCCCCATCACGACCCGCAACTCCTGGTGCGCGGCGCGGAGCGCGGCCTCGACCCGGTCCGGCGATTCGCCGGCCGCGGTGATGAACCCGAGGTATCGCGACTCCTCAGGCAGCGTTCGGAGCGATTGCCCCGGATGTACCGTGATCTCCACACTGCGAACGCGGGGCACGGCGAGCGCTCTCTCCACTCCCTCCACACGGCTGAGCCACCCAGGCTGCGGAATCGGAACCATCATCACGCCGGACGCCTCGGACTCCCGCTGGGGCGGCACATCGATACGACTCAGCGCCGCGCCGATCACGATGTCCTCCAGCGACACATCGCCGGACGGCCCGAACCGCAGCGCGCGCGCGCAGCGGCCACCGATCGAGCGTGCCGCCAGCTCGACGAGCCAGGGGCCGGCATCGTTGTGGCGCAGCTCCACGTGGACGGGGCCGTGCGTCAACCCAAGCGCCGCCACCGCCCGCGCGGCGCACTCCAGAAGCGCCTTCTGAACATCCGCCGACGCGCGGCTTGGCGTCGTGTAGATCGTCTCCTCGAAGAATGGGCCGTCCAACGGATCGGGCTTGTCGAACAGCGCCAGTTGGTGGAGCTGCCCGGCCACCACGAGGCCTTCCAACGCATACTCCGGTCCTGCGACGAAGCTCTCCACCAGAAAGTGCTTCGCGTCGTCCGTCGTGCGCACGTCAGGTTCCCGGAGAATCGCCAGCAGCCGAGCGTGGGCGCGGGTGAACTCCTCGGCGGAGTCGGCGCGCATGACCCCCCGACTCGCCGAGAGATGGAGCGGCTTGAGCACAACCGGGAAGGCCAGCGAGCCCGCCAGGGCAACCGGATCGTCGTCAATCGAGATCCGACGGAAGTCCGGCACGGGTACGCCCGCTTGGCCCAGGATGGCACGCTGCCGGTATTTGCTTCCCGCGGCGGCCGCGGCGTCGGGACTGTGATGTGGCAGCCCTAACGCATCGGCAATCCTCGCGGCGACGACCACCGTGCCATCGTCGACGCCGACGACGCCGTGCAACGGGTGCGTGGCGGCGAACCGTACGGCCGCCTCCACCGCCGCTGCAAGGTCGCCGAACTCCAGGGTGAGCAACCCCGGATCTCCCGCGGTCGCGAGGGTGCTGTCCAGCTCCGAGGCGACCGTAAGGTCGACGCCGAGCCGCCGGGCCGCTTCGACGAACGCCTCGGTGCGGTAGCTGGAGGTGGGAATGAGGAGGAGGAGACGCACGGCTCATGGATCCCGGGCGAGCCGGGAGACGGTCACTTCGTGGACGCTGAGAAGTACGGATTCGCGCCGGACGAGTGATCGGTCACGTCCTTGACTCCCTTGACAGCGGGCAACCGGCGTTTGAGCGTCGCCTCGATCCCCTGCCGCAACGTGACCGTCGCCATCCCACAGCCCTGGCATCCGCCCATCATGCGCACCACCACCGTGCCGTCCTGCACATCGAGCAGATCCACCCGGCCCCCGTGCTGCGCCACAGCCGGGTTGATCTCCACGCGAAACAGGTCCTGCACCACGTCATACATCTCGTCGTCGTCATCCGTGGCGCTGGTGGACGCCACGACCGCCGGCACGGCCGCGGCCCGCTCCAAGGCATAGCGCACCTGCGGCTCGAGCCCGGCCCACGAGCACGACCCGTCCTGCACCACGGTAACCGCGCCGCCCGCCACGACGACCTCGCAGACGCCCGGCACCGCGAGCACGGCCGCCGCCACCGGTACATCCGCGACATCGTCACCGTCGCGGAATTTCCGCGCGCTCCGCGGCGCGATCTCCCGATCGAGAACGAACTTGCGACGCAAGTCGTCCAGTGGTTCGGTGGTGATCGTGAGCGTCGGTTGCATAGACTGTAAACTAATCGGAAACGACCGAGGACGACCCACGGCACGCCCTCGGCGTCCGTCGTCCTCGATCATCCTCCACCGTCCTCTTCGGCTCGGGCCTTACGGAATCGGCCGTTCCTCCCGAACAACGATCGGGCTGAGACCGTTGCTCTCGAGTAGCTCGTTCAGCCGGCGCAGATCGGTCTCGATGATGACCTGCAGCCTGTTCAACTGCACCTGGAGCCGCCCGCTCAGGTCCTCGAACACCTGACGGGACTGTTCTGTCGGTGGCCCTTCGCCACTCTCCACCACTCCGAGCAGCGACGCGATCTTGTTGTTCAGCTTGATCGGGAAGTTGAGCGGATCCTGGCTCGATTCATTCCGTACTTGATAGACCTCCTCCTCCACGGCACCGAGGTTGGTGTTCACCACCGCCCCCTGCTGCTCGACCGCCCGCACGTCGGTCTGTGCGAGTCGGTCGCCCACCTCGGCTTTCACCTTGCGGATCTCAATGATCGCCTCGTTGGCGTCGGTGACCCGATCGCGAATCTGCATTGCCAGGTCGAAACGCTGCTGCAGCTGCGCGATCGTCACGCCCTCGAGGCGCGAATCCATGCGGATCTCGAAGTCACGCGTCTGCACGACCTCACCGGCGGTCATGCGCACTTGATACCGTCCGGGCACCGCCAGTGGACCGATCGGCCCGGCTGCCCAGAAAATGCGGCCTTCGAAATCCGTCCACGCGGGGAAGCGCATGTTCCACGTGAACGAGTGCGAGCCCGCCTTGGCGGATGGCGTACGGTTACCGCCACCCCCAAAGAAGCCGAACCCCCCGCCGCCTCCTTGCTGCGGGCGATCTTGCGGCGTTCCCGTGTAGGTTTGGATCACGTCGCCGGAGGCATCCAGGAACTCGAGCGTCAGCGTGTCGGCGTCGCTTGCGAGGTAGTAGAACACCTGGACGCCGAAATCGACCCCGCGCACCGGATCGGCCGGATCGAACAGATACGCTTCGCCCTGCGCGACCGCGTCACTCATCTGCCGGAGCACGCCGATGTTGTTCATCATCCAGAACGATCGCCCGTGCGTCGCGATCACCAGGTCGTTCTCTTCCACCACGAGGTCGGAGACTTGGACGACCGGGAGATTCCGGGCGAGCGACTGCCAGGACGTCCCGTCGTCCCACGACACATACACGGTGCGCTCCGACGCCGCATAGAGGAGGCCCGGGCGGGCTGGATCTTCGCGCACCGAGCGAATGAAATCGTCACCGGGAATCCCGCTCACGATCTTCGTCCACGTGGCGCCGAAGTCCGTGGTTTTCCAGACATAGGGCGCCCGATCATTGTCCACGAGATAGCGAATGCCGGCGACGTACGCCTTGCCGGGAGTGTGGCGCGATGCCTCGATCGTATTGATGCGCACGAAGTCAGGCGCATCCCGCGGCGTCACGTTCCGCCACGTGCCGCCACCATTCTGCGTCACGTGCACCAGCCCGTCGTCCGATCCGACCCAAATGACGTTGACGTCATGATAGGACGGCGCGATCGCAAAGACGGTCCCGTAGGTCTCCACGCCCGTCTGGTCCTTGGTAATGGGTCCGCCCGACGGCCCGATCGTGGCTGGGTCGGCGCGGGTCAGGTCGTTGGACAACTGTTGCCAGGACTGGCCCTCGTTGGTGCTCATCCACAGCTTCTGCGTCCCGGTATAGAGCCGCTCCGGATCGACGGGCGAAAACACGATGGGGAACGTCCACTGGACCCGCTCCCGCATGTCCTTGGACGACTCTCCCATCGGGTTCTCGGGCCAGACGTTCACGGCACGCTCTTCGCCATTGCGATGGTTGTACCGCGACAGATACCCCCCGTAACACCCGGCGTAGTAGATGTCCGGATCCTTCGCGTCGTTGGCGATATACCCGCTCTCGCACCCGCCGGCGGTGAAGAACGGCTGGCCCTGGGCGCTGAGATGGCCCCAGCCCCGACTCGGCACGCAGGCCGTGCTGTTGTCCTGCTGCGCGCCGCAGATGAAGTACGGGTCGTGGTGCGTCGTGGTGACGCGGTAGAACTGGGCTGTGGGGAAGTCCTGCTCGGTCCACGTGCGGCCGCCGTTGACCGACACGTTCGCGCCACCATCGTTGGCGTTGATCATCCGATTCGGATCGCTGGGCGCGATCCACAGGTCGTGGTTGTCGCCGTGCGGCACACCGATGCCCTGATAGGTCGCTCCACCGTCCCGCGACCGGTAGAACCCGGTGTTCAGCGCATACATGACGTCTGGGTCGAGCGGGTCCGCGTAGATCCGCGTGTAGTAGAACGCCCGCTGTCGCAGCCGCCGCTCCTCGTTCACGCGCTTCCATGTGGCCCCCGCGTCGTCGGAACGGAACACGCCGCCATCGTCGTGCTCCACGATCGCCCACACGCGGTAGGGCGCAGCCGGCGACAGCGCCACGCCGATCTTGCCGATGAGCCCGGCCTGTGGCAACCCCGGATTGCGGGTGATCTCCGTCCACGTTTCCCCAAAATCGACGCTCTTGAACAGCCCGCTGCCCGGCCCGCCCGACGACATGCCCCACGATTTGCGCCACGCCTCCCACAGGGCGGCGTACATCACGGCGGGGTTGTGAGGATCGACCGTGAGGTCGACCGCGCCGGTGCGCTCGTCACGGTACAGCACTTTGCGCCACGACTCGCCGCCATTGGTGGACTTGAAGATCCCCCGCTCGGCGTTGGCGGCGGAGTGCACGCCGAAGGCGGCCACCCACACGATGTTGCAGTCCTGCGGGTGGATCCGGATGCGCGCGATGTTCTGCGTCGCCACGAGGCCAATGTGCCGCCACGTCCCGCCGCCGTCGGTGCTCTTGTAGATGCCGTCGCCCTGCTGGATGTTGCCCCGCAGCTGGGTCTCACCGGTGCCCATGTAGACGACGTCGGGATTGGCTTCGCACACCTGCACGGCGCCCACCGACGCGCTGGTGATCTGGCCGTCGGTGACCGGCTGCCAGGTTTGGCCAGCATCCGTGGTCTTCCACAGTCCGCCGCCCGTCGCGCCGAAGTAGAACTCGAGTGGTCTGGCGTCGCTGCCCGCCGCGGCGATGGAACGGCCGCCACGTGCCGGGCCGATGGAGCGCCACTGCAGCGCGTCGGAGAACTTGGAATCGTATTGCGCCAACCCCTGCCCGACGGTGAGCATGTAGGCCAACACCACGAGCGCAAACACTCGAGCGCCACCCAGCCCACCTCTACCGACGTTTCGCATCGCGAGAACTCCGCGTTGAGATTGTGGAAGGAGGGAGATTGTACTGCCCCAATCCAGACGCGGCTAGGGTGCGCGAGCGCGAAGCCGTACGAACGCGGCCGCGCCCCTACGCAGCAGACCGCGCCAATCGCAGGCCCATGAATTGCCACCGATCGGGAGGATAGAAGAAGTTGCGGTACGTGGGCCGGATGTGCGTGCGCGACGTTCCGCAGGACCCCCCGCGCAAGACATTCTGCGCAGACATGAACTTGGCGTTGTACTCGCCCAGCGCGCCATCAGGCACCCGATATCCAGGGTACGGCGCGTACGCACTCATCGTCCACTCCCACACGTCGCCGAACAACTGCCGGACCCCCTCGGCGGCTCGGTGGTCGGACGCCAGCGGCCGCGGATGCAGTTCCTCGTTCTCGACGAAGTTCCCCTCGACGGGGACACGTTCAGCCACGACCTCCCATTCGGCTTCGGTTGGTAGGCGCGCCCCCGCCCACCGCGCGAAAGCGTCGGCCTCGTACAGACTCACGTGGCACACCGGCTCGTCGGCCCGCACCGGCCGCAGCCCGGCGAGGGTGTAGCAAAGCCACTCGCTATCCTGCTGTTCCCAGTACAGCGGTCCCTGCCAGCCGCGTTCCTGCAGCGTCGCCCAGCCGTTGGACAGCCAGAATTCCGGCCGCTCGTAGCCGCCGTCGGCGATGAACTCCAGAAACTCGCCGCACGTCACCAGTCGATCGGCAAGCTCGCAGGCATGGACATACACCCGGTGTCGCGGCCCCTCGTTGTCGTACGCGAACCCCTCACCGGCATGGCCGATCTCGTAGACCCCCTCTTCGATTCCGGTCCACGTGAGCGCGGGGACGTCGCCGCCGGGCCCCGTCATTTGGCGTTCGCGGTACACGGGACGCAGCGGGTTCAGCGCGAGGAGGCTCTTGAGATCGGTCACCATCAGCTCCTGGTGCTGCTGTTCGTGGTTGAGACCAACCTCGATGACGTCCTCCGGCAAAGGCAGTCCCGACGCATCGGCCCGGTGGAACAGCTCCGTCATGTGCGCGTCCACGTGGGCGCGGTAGCGCTGCACATCCGCCACGGTCGGCCGCGTGATGAGTCCGCGGTGCGGCCGGTGAAACTGCTTGCCGAGCGAGTTGTAGTACGAGTTGAACAGGAAGTGATACCGCTCGTCGATCGACTCGTAGCCGGGTAGATGGGGCTTGAGGACGAGGGCCTCGAAGAACCAGCTCACATGCGCGAGATGCCACTTGATCGGGCTGGCATCCGGCATGGCCTGCACCACATAGTCCTCCACTTCGAGCGGCGCGCAGAACCGCTCCGTTGCGCGCCGGACCTCCGCGTACCGCTGCGCCAGACTCCGCCCGGTGGTCGGCGTCGTGCGCGTCATCGTCACGCTCCTTGTTGCCTCTGAATCAACAGTAACGCGAACCATTCGTCCGGATCGGTGAACACGCGCCGGCTCTCGAGGCCGAATGCCCCGAGGTATCGCATCAGGTCCGGCAGCAGGAACTTGCGGCTGATCTCCACCATCACGCGTTCGCCCTCCGGGATGGGGATCCGCGCACCGAGCGGCGCAATGGTGACGGTCTGCGCCCGCGCGAACCGCGCGAAGATCTCCACGCGCTGCCAGGTCTCGCTATACCGCGCCTCGTGTTCAATGCCCTCGACGTCCAGCCCCGCACCCAACTCGCGGTTCATCCGCACGAACAGGTTTTTCGTGAATTCCGCGGTGACGCCCGCCGCATCGTTGTAGGCGGCGTCCAGCACCGCCGGATCCTTCACCAGGTCGGCGCCAAGCAGGAAATAGTCTCCCGGCGCGAGCGCCTGGGTCACGCGCGTCCAAAACGCGGCGCTCTCGCCCTGGTTGAAGTTCCCCAGCGTCGAACCGAGAAACGCCACCATGCACGGTGAATACTCCCGGAAGCGTGGAAACGCGTCCTGGTAGGGGCCCACGATCGGGTGCACGTGGACCTGCGGATGGGCGGCCTCGATCCGGTCGTGCGCCGCCGCCAACGCGGCGCCGCTCACGTCGACCGGCACGTAGTGCAGGTCTCGCTTCGCCTCGGCATATGCCGAGAGCAGCAGCTCCGTCTTGGTGGACGAGCCGGATCCCAACTCGATCAGGCTCACCGGGCCCGTGATCGCCGCGATCTCGGGAGCCGCACGCTCCAGAATGCCAACCTCGGTGCGCGTCGGGTAGTACTCCGGGAGCTCCGTGATTTGCTCGAACAGTTCGCTGCCCCGCGCATCGTACAGGTACTGACAGGGAAGCCAGCGCGGGGACTCGCTCAGCCCAAGCAAAACCGCCCGTGCGAACGCACGCGTCTCTTCCGACGGGACGGCGTCAGTCGCGTGCGCGCCCATCCGCCCGCCGTGCATGCGCTGACGCTGCGGAGCTTTCGATGTGCGTATCGTGACGGGAGCCTCGAGGTCAACGGTCAATGCGAACGCCAAACAGATTCCTGAACGTAGGGTGCCACCTCGGATCGGCAAGCAATCCGTGGTGCCTGCAACGTAACCCGGCGCGCCGAGGGAAAGTTCCCGATGGCGCCGGGGTTTCGAGCACCGTGGGCCCGATCCGCTGGTAGCTCCCTCGCTACGTCCCGCGCAACGCGGCCCACCGGTGCTCGAGTTCGCGGATGCGCTCGCGGTGGGTCTGGGTCGGCGGGTACAGGCTCCCCTGTCGGACGTCCTCTCCATTCAGGGTCTCCGCCAGCGCATAGACGTCGCAGCGCAGTCGCGTCAGCTCGTGCTGGGAACGCCCCGAACAGCTGCGCGGGCGCCCCACGCTGCCGAGCGCGCGTTGCTCCGCCTCCCACACCGCCTCCTCGAGCTCGAGCAGGCCGACGAGCACCGCCTCACGCTCGCGCCACTGTGCGAGCGTGAGTGGCACGTCCGGATCTCCACGCACCTCCACCGTTTGCCGACTCACGCTGCGTCCATCCACCTCCAGGACGGCGGTGTAGTACCCCGGCGAGACGAACGGGCCCCGCGGCCCGAGTGGGTGAGGGAGCTCCGGCAATCCCGGCTCGCGCCGTACGGGTCCGTGCGGCGGCGTGCGGTGGCGCAGGTCCCACACCGAGCGTTGCAACCCGGGACCGGGCTCCGCCTCGATCTCGCGTATCGTGGTTCCCGAGTCGGCTTGGATGAGCAGCCGGGCCGACCGCGCCCCGGGCCCGACGGCATAGGTGAGCACGGCGCCATCCGGAGGGTTCTCGCCGGCGTAGGCCGCCTGTCCGCGGTACGACGTCGTCTTCCAGTACTGGCGTACCGTCGCCGGGCGGACCGAGAACATGTGACCGGGCGCGCCGGCAACGACCGCTGTCCACTCCGCCAGCGGGCGTGTGTCATCGAGTATCCAGATGCTGCGACCATGCGTGCCGATCACGAGGTCTTTCTCGCGCGGGTGCACCAGCATGTCATCGTAGTGGGTCGTCGGAAGGTTCGATGCGAACCGCATCCACCGTCCCCCGGCGTCCAGGCTCACGAACAAGGCGTGTTCCGTCCCCAGGAACATCAACTCCGGGTTGTCCGGATGCTCGACGATGACATTGACTGAGCCCTCCGCCGGCAGCCCGTCGATCCGGCTGGTCCAGGTGCGCCCGAAGTCCGCGGTGTGGTACACGAACGGCCGAAAGTCCCCGTCGCGGTGAGCGTCGAACGTCACCCACGCGACGCCATCGCCGGCTCGCGAACCCGCCACCCGGCTCACGTACGTGCCCGCCGGAACGTCCGGGACGTTGCCGCTGACTTCGGTCCACGAGCCGCCGCCATCGCGCGAGACCTGGACGTTCCCATCGTCCGTGCCGACCCACAGAATCCGGGGGTCCCGCGGCGACTCCGCGATCGTCGTGATCTCGCCGTAGGAACTGGTTCCGTCGTTGCGCGAGATCGTGATATCCGCACCGCGCACTCCCATCAGCTCCAACGTGTCGCGATCGATCTGGCGCGTGAGGTCCACGGTGCGCGCCCAGCTATCCCCACGGTCGTGGGAGATGAACAGCCGGTTCCCACCCACGTACACCGTCGCAGGATCGTGGCGGGACACGAGGCTGGGGGACACCCAATCCCATCGATAGGTCTCCCCCTCGGGCGGCCGCGGTCGAATGTCGAGCAGGTCACCGGTTTCGGCGTCGAGGCGCGTGTAGCTGCCGTTCTGGGCGTTGCCGTACACGTACCGGTGACTGGTGGGATCGGGCTGCCAGTACATGCCGTCGCCAAACCCGATCTGCGACCAATCGTCGTTGATGATGCCGATCCAGCGTCGCGTCGCACTCGGGCCCATCCACGAGTGGTTGTCCTGCATGCCCCCGTAGATGTAGTACGGATCACGCATGTCCACCCCGATGGCGTAGAACTGCCCGATGGGGATGTTGTTGATGCGGATGAACGTTGCACCCATATCCCAGGTCTCGTGGAGACCGGCATCCCCGACCAGGTAGTAGTGCTCGGGATCACCGGGATCGATCCACATATGATGGTAGTCCGCATGCACTCCGACGTCGTACGTCGGGTTGGTCGGCACGCGATCGAAGGTTCGGCCCCCGTCCTCGCTCTTGTACATGCTGGTGGCCAGGACGTATACCCGATCGGCGTTGGTGGGATCGATGAAGATGTGGCTGTAATACATTGGGCGCGGGTTGAGCGCGTTGACCCGTGCCCAGGTGTCGCCCCCGTCCTCGGTCCGGTACGTGCCGCTCCGGTCGGCGTGCTCGATCGTCGCAACGAGCACGCGCGGGTCGGTGCGGGCGATCGCCAAGCCAATCCGCCCCTTGTCGCCCGCCGGAATGCCGCGGGTCAGCTCCTGCCACGTCGTTCCGCCATCCCGGCTGCGGTAGATGCCGCTCCCGGGGCCGCCGCCGTTGAACCCCCACGTGCGGCGAAGACGCTGGTACATAGCCGCGTACAGGACCGCCGGCTGCGCGGGGTTGATGACCAGATCGACCGCGCCGGTCAGCGAGTCGACCGCAAGGACGCGCGTCCAGTGCCGGCCGGCGTCCGTCGAGCGATATACGCCGCGCTCCTCGCTTGGCTTCCAGAGGTTCCCGAGTGCCGCCACGTACACGACCTCCGGGTCGCGCGGGTCGACGACGATCTTGCCGATGTGCCGGGTATCGGCGAGCCCAACATGCGTCCAGGTTTCGCCCGCGTCGTCCGAGCGGTAGACGCCGTTGCCCCATGACGTGGACTGCCGATTGTTCTGTTCGCCCGTTCCGGCATAGAGGATCGACGGGTTGGATGGGGCGACCGCGATGTCCCCGAACGTGCTCACGGGATACCGATCGAACACGGGCGTCCACGTGGTGCCCTTGTTTGTGGTCTTCCAGATCCCCCCGGACGCCGTCCCCAAGTAGATCGTGGACGGGTCGTTTGGGAGCGCTTCTACATCGTGGATGCGGCCTCCCGTGACCGCCGGACCGATGGAGCGAAACCGGAACGCGGCAAGATCGTGTTCCGTCAAACGCGCATGCTGCGCGAGCAGCGCGGGTGAGACGGCAGTGAGAGCGAGCCCGGCGGCGAGGAGTACTCGAGCGACCCTGCGCATGGCAACTCCGGCGATGAACGGTAGAGTGATCGCGAGAAGGTACGTCCCGAAGGCCGCGCTGCAACCTTAAGGGGCCGGCAGGTGTCTATATTGCGTCCTCGCGCCATCGCCCTTCACTCCTCGAGAGATCGATGCGACTCGTGAACCGGCTGCAATGTGGAATACTTTTGGCGGGATTCGTGGTGCTGGCCCCCGCGACGGCCCAGCCGCAAAACCTGGCGACCGACTCGTCGGGCAACCGAACGCTCCTCGTCTTCCTTGATTGCAACGCGCCGTATTGCGATTTCGACCACGCGCGCCGAGAAGTCACCTGGGTGAATTGGGTGCGTGACCGTACCGATGCGGATGTGCATCTGCTGGTGACCGCCCAGGTGACTGGGGGTGGCGGCTGGGACTTCAACCTGGACTTCATCGGCCTCGGCCGGTTCGCCGGTCAAACCCATACGCTGCGGCACGTGTCCGACCCGGACGACGTAGACGCGCGCGTCCGCGACGGCCTGACGCAGGCGATTCGTCTCGGGCTGGTGCATTACGCTGCACAGACGGCGCTCGCGCCGGGCATCCTTGTGACGTTCGATCAGCCCGCTGGCGCGCCGGCGAACGGCGGGCAGCAGGAGAACGATCCGTGGAACCTCTGGGTGTTCCGCGTGGGGTTCAACGGCTCACTCGCAGGCGAGGCCAATCAGCGAAGTTACTCCGTGCGTGGCAACGCTTCGGCCAACCGCACGAGCGACGGCTTCAAGTTCAACATCAACACGTCCGGCCGGCGGAGCGTGGCGGAGTTCGATATCGACGACACGACGACGGTCGAAAACGTCTCGGAGAATTACAACGCGAACCTCCTTGCCGTCTGGAGCCTGAGCCCGCGCACGTCGTTCGGGTTCACGGCCCGCGCGGAGCGGTCGACGTTCAGCAACGTGGAGTATGGCGCCTCGGGCGGACCCGCGATCGAGTTCGACCTTTATCCGTATGCGCAATCCACCAGGCGTTCATTGACGTTGCGGTATTCCGTCGAGACCGCGTACTTCAACTACGAGTTGGTGACCGTGACGGGGCGCCTTGCTGAGACGCGGCTGCGCCACGAGTTACAGCTGTCGGCCAACATCCAGCAGCCCTGGGGACAGGTCTTCGGGTCCGTCGAAGGAATTCAGTACTTCCACGACCTGGGCGCGCACCGCATCGACACATTCGGGGTCATCGAGCTTCGCGTATTCCGCGGTCTGAGCTTCAACCTTTTTGGTGGCGTGTCGCGCATCAAAGACCAGTTCTTCCTGCCCGCCGCCGGCCTCACGGAGGAGGAAATCCTGCTGCAGCGCCGAGCCCGCGAGACCGCCTTCCGATTCGACTTCAGCGCCGGGTTCAGCTATCGGTTCGGTTCGAAGTTCGCCAACATCGTGAACCCGAGGATGGGGGGTGGGGGCGGCATGTTCTTCTTTTAGGGCCGGTTTTAGGGCCGGGTCCGGGAGTTCATAGCCTGGATCGCGCAGCCACGGAGTCCCGAATTGGAGCGTTGGGACTCGCCGCCGCGGTGTCGAGGGTGGTGAGCGCGCCTCCATTCCCAAGTGCGCGGGGCGAGTTCGAGGGACCCGCCAGGATTCGGCCTCTGTGAGGAACTCCCGGCCGCCGGAGTTCTCCACAACTCAAAGTTGATTCGTAGCAACGACTTACATCAAGTTGTACGGACAGTGTCGCGATGGTGATGCCATTGTTCCAATCCTGTCGGAGCGTCCGATGACACGACCGCACAAGGTACAGGGTTGTGGGTCAGGATGTCGCATCAATCGTGAGTTAGTTGATCATTTAACCAATACCTTGTAGGCGTGCAGCTCGCCAGAAAACGGTTTATCCGTACCCGTCATTCCCACAAGCTCGAGTCGACTGGGCTCAGAGCTATCTCCCTTCGATCACCACACCCCTATTTCACGGGTCAGCCCTGGGGTTAGTTTTTCCGGATGTCTCTTGGTCGTATCGAGTCCCTCTGGATCAAGCGGGCACACGGTGGCCCCATGGGCCCAACACCCCGTGTCACACTCATTGCCGGTCATGGGATCGAGGGGAACGCGTCGGTCGGCGGCAAGCGGCACGTGACCGTCCTGTCGCTCGAGCGGTGGCGGGAGGTCGAGCGGTCGCTTGGGCGCACGATCGACCCCTCGGCCCGGCGGGCCAACGTCTTGGTCAGCGGGATCGACCTTGCGGACGCCCGGGGCAAGTTGCTCCGACTCGGCAGCGCGCGCATCGCGGTTCGTGGCGAGACGCGCCCCTGCGAGCAAATGGACGAGGCCAGCAGCGGGCTCCGGGCCGCGCTGTCCCCCCCGTGGGCCGGCGGTCTGTTCGGGGAAGTGGCAGTCGGCGGGGTGATCGCGATCGGCGACCCCGCTTCGTGGGACGACGGTGTGGCACACCAGGAGGGCTCCGTATGAGCGACGCGCGTGATATGACCGACGCCGACTGGCGTGCGAGGCTCACTCCCGAGCAGTACGAGATCACGCGCCTCAAGGGCACAGAGCCGCCGTTCAGCGGACGGTACGTGGACACCAAGCTGGACGGAACGTATGCCTGTGTCTGCTGCGGTGCGGACCTCTTTTCGTCAGCCACCAAGTACGATTCCCGATCGGGGTGGCCGAGCTTCTTCGCTCCGACCGCCGAAGCGAGCATCCGCACCGAGACGGACGCCTCCCACGGGATGCACCGCACCGAAGTGCTGTGTGCGCGCTGCGACGCCCACCTGGGCCACGTCTTTCCCGACGGACCGCAGCCCACGGGTCTCCGCTACTGTATCAACTCGGCGGCGCTCGAGCTGCGAGACGACACCAACTCCTCGACCTAATCTGTAAAGTTTCATCTTCAGTTTGCGGTTTCGATACGCTCCTCGAGATAGACTGCGGGGCATCACGGGCGCCCGGCCGCCGGCTCGGCGCCCGCACGTGTGAGGGGAGAGGGATGATGGAATGACCGATTCCGCCGAACGGAACGACCCGGCGCAGCCGCGCGGTATCCGCCTGCTGCACGATCCGCACTTGAACAAGGGCACCGCCTTCACGGAGCCCGAGCGCGACGCGCTCGGGCTGCGCGGCCTGCTGCCGCCACGAGTGCTCTCCATGAAGGAGCAGCTCGCCCGGGTGCTGGCCAACTTCCGGCTCAAGAGCTCGGATCTCGACCGCTATGTCGATCTGATTGCGCTCCAGGACCGCAACGAAACCCTGTTCTATCGCCTGCTCCTCGACAACGTCGAGACGATGCTGCCGGTGGTCTACACCCCGACCGTGGGTGAAGCGTGTAAGAAGTTCGGGCACATCTTCCGGCGGCCGAGGGGTCTGTACATCTCACTGCACGACCGTGGGCGGATCACGGAACTCCTCGGGAATTGGCCGGAACGACATGTCTCGATCATCGTGGTCACCGACGGGGAGCGGATTCTCGGACTCGGCGACCTCGGAACGTATGGGATGGGGATCCCGATCGGGAAGCTCGCGTTGTATACGACGTGCGCGGGGATTCACCCACGAGCGTGCCTGCCCATTACGCTCGACGTGGGCACCAACAACGAGGAACTGCGCAGCGATCCACTGTACACCGGCATCCTCGATCCGCGCGTGCGCGGTCCGGAGTACCACGAATTTCTCGAGCAGTTCGTCCAGGCCGTGCAGCAGCGCTTCCCCGACGCGGTGCTCCAGTTCGAGGATTTCGCCACCCAGAACGCGCTCGACCTGCTGCGGCGCTATCGCGACCGTGTGTGCTGCTTCAACGACGACATCCAGGGAACGGCCGCCGTGGCGCTGGCGAGCCTGCTGGCGGTGAACCGGATCACCGGCGCCACCCTGAGCGACCAATGCCTGCTTTTTCACGGTGCCGGCTCAGCAGCGACTGGAATCGCCGACCTCATCGCGGAGCACATGACGAGCGAGGGACTCAGCCTGGAGGACGCGCGCCGGAGAATCTGGTTCGTGGACTCCAAGGGCCTCGTCGTGCGCGCGCGCGAGGATCTGGCGCCGCACAAGCGCCGATACGCCCACGACCACGAACCCGTGCGGGATCTCCGAGCGATCGTCGAGGACATCCGGCCGACCGCGCTCGTCGGGGTGTCCGGCCAGGCGCGCGAGTTCACCGAACAAGTGGTGCGGGCGATGGCCGCAATCAACCCCAGGCCGATCATCTTCGCGCTCTCGAACCCCACGTCAAAGGCGGAGTGCACCGCGGAGGAAGCGTACCGCTGGACGGAGGGCCGGGCCATCTTCGCGAGCGGGAGCCCGTTCGAACCGGTCGAGTTCGCGGGGCACGTGCTCACGCCTGCCCAGGCCAACAACGCCTATGTGTTCCCCGGCGTGGGCCTCGGGGTGGTCACATCACGCGCACGATTCGTGACCGACGCGATGTTCGCCGCCGCCGCCGAGACGCTCGCCGGTGAAGCGTCGGACGAGGTACTCGCGCGGGGATGTCTTCTGCCGCCTTTTCACCGGATCCGGGAGGTCTCGCTCCAGATTGCCATAGCGGTGGCGGAGGTCGCGTTCGGGAGCGGTTTGGCCCGCATCGACCGCCCCGACGACCTCCGCGCGCACATCCAGCGCTCGATGTACTGGCCGGACTACTAGCCCAGGAGTTTCCCTGCGGAAGACGATCCTGGCGGGTCCGTCCGGTCGCTGCCGCACCGGCGGAACCGACGCGCAACGGAGCCGGAATCCGGCTCCGGAGCCTAGTCATCCAACGTGAATCCGATTCGCACGGCGACCTGCCAGTGGGAGACCTTGCCGTCCTCGATATGCCCGCGCATCTCCTGCACCTCGAGCCAGCGCATGTTCCGCACCGTCTTGCTCGCGCGCGCAACCGCATTCTCGATCGCCTGCTCGATGCTCTTGGGGGACGAACCGACGAGATCGGTGGTCTTGTACACGTGGTCGGACATATGGTCTCCTGAGTGAATGGCTCGTGATCAAAGTTCGCGAACTGGGCAAGCTACCGCATCTCGAACGTGAGTGTCGCCCACTTGGATTCGTAGTCGACGGGCGAAGCCTCGTCCAGAGACACCATGTTGATGAACTTGATATACCACCGGCCGGCCCGATCGATCGTGAACCGTAGCACGCCGTCGGCATCCGTTCGCCCCGACCGTTCCGAGATCGCGACGCCCCCCACCCCGATTCCGCCAATCAACACGAACTGCCCGGGGACCGCGCGGCCGTCCACCAGGCACCGGACCGCGAGCGCGTCGCCGACTCGCAGGTTGTAGGGGTTGTCCAGCGGCACGACCTCTGCTGGATATCCCAGGACGATGTCGAACCCCTCGGACCGTGCCTCGCCGACCTGAAAGACCGCCTTCACGTGCTTGCTGTACCGTTCCGCGACGTCGACATCCAGTTGCCCCGCCCGACGGCGAGCTTCCAGCACATCGGGGATGCCGTCGTGCTCCAGATACTCGTTGAACTCGTTCGCCGTGAGCTCGAAATCCGTGTGTCGGGTCGACGCCCCCATGACATACGTCCCCGCGGCCGCCGTGCGGATTCCGATGAACGTGGTGTCGCCGGCGGCCGTCCAGTCCTTCAAGTCGATCGGCCGCCGCCGACCGGCCACGACCAGACTGGCGTCGCTCACACGGTTCACAGCGATCGCGTTCTCGCTCGCGACAAAGGTCCCGTTGATGAGTGGGACCTGAACGGCCGAATTCGGCTGGAGGAAGTACGTGTTCAGCTTGATGAACATGTCGTGCGCGAGGGCGGCGGTGGCCACGCTCATTAGGCCCAACCCAACGGCGGCGAGTCTCTTCCACATGAGACAGTCCTTTCGTTGCGGGATCACCCTCTCAGCATTTCGCGGTCGTTAGCCGGGTGGGGAGAGGCGCCCACCCGTTTCGAGGTATTCGGCGAACTCGTTGGGGAGCGAGCTGGCGAGGATCGCCGCCTTCGCCCGGTCGAGATCGTACGCGACCCGGATGAACTCGACCGTCGCCGCGTGGCCGGTCATATTCAGCAAGACGTACCCAGCACGCCAGTCACCGTCCTTGGGGCGGCCGACCGAACCCGTGTTCAGGAAATGGATCCCCTTGATCTCGCGATACCACGGCTGATGGGTATGGCCGAACGCAATGACGTCCCCGGCCCGCAGTCCCGCATTGCGAGCCATCTTGAGACAGAACGCATCAGATCGATCCTCGGTCCAATAGACCGTGTTGAGCGTCGGTGTGCCATGCACCAGGACGAGCTTCGGTCCGCCACTGTGGCCACCCTGTGGATGGAGATCCATGCGGAAGGGCAAGGTTCCGAGATACGCACGGGTGTCTTCGGTGACGTGCTCCAGCGTCCACCCGTAGCTTTCGTGCGACAGTGCTTCCTGCCGCGGGTCTTCGTACCTGCAACCGCAATGCTTGTAGCGCACAGCCACGGTGGAGTCATAATTGCCGCTGACTCCGGCGATCCCGTGCGTTCGCAGCAAGCTCACGACCTCGTTTGGCCATGGCGCATATCCCACGAGGTCGCCCAGATGAAAGCACCGGTGTCGCGCATCATCATGCCGCGCCAAGTCCTTCAGCACTGCCTCGAGGGCAGGCAGGTTGGCGTGTACGTCGGATATCAAGACGTAGCGCACGGCCCTGCCTCCGGCACAGCCGGGGTCTCGGTCTGCTGGTCCTCGAACCAGTGTCGAGTCGCGACGCACACCCGGCACACCGAAAGCATCACCGGTACCTCTACCAGGACCCCGACCACCGTCGCGAGCGCAGCGCCCGAGTCAGCCCCATAGAGGGCGATCGCCGTAGCGACCGCCAGCTCGAAAAAGTTCGACGCCCCGATGAGGGCTCCGGGTGCCGCGATCCGGTACGGAACGCGAAACAGCCGCATGAGTCCATAGGTGAGCGACGAGTTGAAGTAGACCTGAAGCAGGATGGGAATCGCAATCAACACGACATGAAACCAACGCGTCGTGATGTTCTCGGCCTGAAACGCAAAGATACACATGAGCGTGGTCAGAAGCGCCAGCACCGTAATCGGAGCGAAGAGCGGCAGGTAACGCCCGTTGAACCACGCGAGACCCCGCCGAGCGATCAACACTCGACGGCTGATCGATCCGGCCACGAGGGGTACCACCACGAAAATGACGACCGAGTAGACAAGGACCTCAAACGGGACCTCGAGGCCCGACGCGCCTGTCACGAGGAGCGTCACGATCGGGACGAACGCGACCAACATGATGAGATCGTTTACCGAGACCTGCACCAACGTGTACGCGGGGTCGCCGTCGGACAAATACGACCACACGAAGACCATGGCGGTGCACGGCGCCGCCGCCAGGATGATCACCCCGGCGATGTATTGGCTCGCGAGGTCCTCTCCGATGAGCGGGAGGAAGAGGTGTCTGAAAAACAGCCAGCCGAAGAACGCCATCGAGAAAGGCTTGACGAGCCAATTCACGAACACCGTCACGAACAGACCCGTAGGCCGCTTGCCGACGTCCTTGATCGAGGTGAAATCGATCTTCAGCATCATGGGGTAGATCATGAGCCAGATCAGGACGGCGATCGGGATGTTGATGTGACTGCCGTCACCGAACTCGAGATCACGCAGACTGCCGACCACTCCGGGAACGAGCTTGCCGATCGCGACGCCGAGCACCATGCAGAGCGCCACCCAAACGGTGAGGTAACGTTCGAACACGTTCATCTGCCTCGCGGTATCACCCATGGTCCGGCGTCCCCGCGGCGACCGTGGTTCTGAAGATTGACAGCACCTCGAGATCCAGATCGACGCTGCAGAGTCGCTCCACGGGAACCGCCCGAAGCTGTCCAACGATGCGCCGGTCGCTGGCGATCTGGTCGTCGTCCCGCAGGCGATCCCACACAGGGGCTAGCATGGCGCGCTCCGGATCGGTGGTCGCAAGCGCATAGTGGACCCACCGGCCGTCTCTACGTTCCGTGATCAGCGCTGCCCGCCGAAGCTCGGCCAGATGAGCGGAGACCGTTGAAGGAGCCAAGTCGAGCACGGCGGTGATTTGACAGGCGCAGAGTTCGCCGTCACGCAGCATCGAGGCGATGCGGAGTCGCGCCGGGTGTCCTAACGCTTTCAGAACGCGTGATGTCGAGGCGAGGTCCATCATTTCGTCACTTCGCGAATTACAGCACTGAATGTAACCGAAGTCGGAACCATGTGAATATCCGTGCGGGCCTTGACTCTATACCATGGTATAAGGTTTACACTAGTGATTGTTGGAGGGCACACGCATGACGATGACCATTGGGCAGGTAGCGTCCGGGGCCGGGGTCAACATCCAAACCGTCCGGTATTACGAGCGCCGCGGTCTGCTCCCCAAGGCGCCGCGCACCCCGTCGGGATATCGCCAGTACGATCCCGAGGCCGTCGCGCGACTCCGATTCATCAAACGGGCGCAGGAACTCGGGTTCTCGCTGGAAGAGGTCGCCGAGCTCCTCGAACTGCGGGTTGAGCACGGTGCTGCCTGCCAGGCGGTTGAGTCCAAGGCCAAGGAGAAGATTGCGATGGTCGAGAGCAAGATCGGCGAGTTAGAAAGAATGAAGGCGGTCCTGGTCGAGCTTGCGCGGGCGTGTGACGTCCGCGAACCGACGAGCGACTGCCCGATTCTCGCAACCCTCAGCGAGGACGCGTGATCAAGGCGACGGTGACGGCGGTCGGCGCGGCGGCAGCCGGCGGCGTTCATTGCGGAGCTGACCCGGCTCACCGGGTTCACCGCTGTCGTGGGTACCACGCACGACGGCAGAATCGCCCCGCCGGTAGCTGACAGCACGCCTCAGGGCAGAGACACCATCACAGTTCGAGATTGAGGAGAAGCAACGTGTCAGAGCGGATCGAGTTGGAAGTACGAGGTATGACGTGCGACGGGTGCGCACGCCACGTAACGGCGGCGTTGCATGAGATTCCCGGGGTGATTCACGCCGAGGTGCTTGGGTGGGAAAGCCACCACGCGGTCGTTGACGCGGAGCCAGGGATCGGAGCTACACGGCTCCAAGCGGCCGTGGCCGCAGCCGGCTACGAAGCCAGAGTCACGGCACGTCACGCGAGCTCCACCGTTGCCCGCGCACCAGCGGACAGCGCCGCTGACTTCGATCTGCTGGTGATCGGGGCCGGCTCCGCGGGATTCGCTGCGGCGATCAAGGGAGTGGACCTGGGGTTCCGGGTCGCCCTGACCGGCGACGGTCCGCTGGGAGGAACCTGCGTGAACGTCGGGTGCGTCCCCAGCAAGACGCTCATCCGCGCCGCCCACGTGTGGTATCGCGCAGGACGTCACCCCTTCAAGGGGGTTGGGACCTCCCAGGTGGCATTGGATTGGAACGCGGTGAGGGACGAGAAGAACGCCCTGGTAGATTCGATGCGACAAGAAAAGTATGCGGACGTGCTCGCCGCCTATCCCGCGATCACGTTTTTCTCCGGGCGCGCGCGCTTCCAGCGTGACGGAACCGTACGGATTGGCGATCGAGCCTTCCGCGCCGAGAAATACCTCGTGGCGACGGGCGCGGTGCCGCGCATGGTTCCGATCCCTGGCGCCGCTGAGGCCGGGGTGCTCACAAGCACCACCGTGATGGATCTGCCCGCGCTTCCAGAATCGCTGATCGTACTTGGCGGCCGGGCGGTAGCGCTCGAGCTGGGCCAGGCCATGGCACGATTCGGAGTCCGGGTGACGATTCTCCAGCGGAGCAGCAGCATCATTCCGGAGCACGACCCCGAAGTGGGCCGGGCGCTGACGGAGGCGCTGGTCAATGAAGGCATCGAGATCGTAACCGATGTACACACAGAACGCATCGATCGCGACGACGACCAGCGCTTCGTGCGCGCGTCGGTCAACGGACAGGAGAAGGTCTTCCGAGCGGAGCAGATTCTGATGGCATTGGGCCGAGAGCCGCAGACCGCCGGATTAGGTCTGGAAGACGTCGGAGTCGAGCTGGATGAGCGAGGTGCCGTGCTCGTCGATGCGGGCCTGCGAACGTCGAACCCCCACGTGTACGCCGCTGGTGATGTCACCAACAACCCCGAGTTCGTCTACGTTGCCGCCGCTGGCGCTGCGGTGGCCGCCGAGAACGCATTGACGGGTGCCGATCGACGTCTGGACCTGTCAGCAATGCCGGGTGTCATCTTCACCGATCCTCAAGTGGCGACGGTCGGCCTAACCGAGGCCGCCGCGGTGCAGGCGGGCCTCGACGTCCGGACCTCCACCCTGCCCCTCACGCACGTGGCCCGCGCTCTCGCCGCGCGGGACACCCGTGGCCTGATCAAGCTCGTGGCCGATCGCGCGACGGGGCGGATTGTGGGCGCGCATGCCGTGGCCGCGGAAGCCGGGGAGCTCATTCAGACAGCGGTGCTGGCGGTCAAGCATGGTCTCACCATCAACGATCTCGCGGGGACGCTTTTCCCATACCTCACCATGGTTGAAGGTCTCAAGCTGGCGGCGCAGACGTTCGATAAGGACGTGTCGAAGCTGAGTTGCTGCGCGGCCTGATCTCTCCCTGCGTGCCGAGAGCGTGCGACCAGCATCACCAAGCTTGGCTCAGGCATGTGGGGGCAATGATCGGCCGACGGGCTCCTCCCCGGAGGCCGGCCCGCTACATTACCCTCTGCCCCGACCTCCAGGTGCATCGAATGGCAATGGCCCTCCGCATCCCGATCATGATCGCCGTCCTCGCGGCACTCCCGAACCTCACCCGCGCGCAGGCGCCAAGCCCCGCTTTGGCCGCGGTCGCAGCGTTTCACTCGGCCATGGAGGCCGGAGACAGTGCCACCGTACTCTCACTTCTCCATCCGGACGTCGTCGTGTTCGAGTCCGGACGCATGGAAGCCGGGCGCGATGAGTACCGATCCCATCATCTTGGCGCGGATATGGAAGCCGCCCAGGGCCTCACGCGCGACGTGACGTTCGAGGAGTCGGGCGGATCCGGAGATGTAGCGTGGGTGATCGCGCGGACGCGCACCACCGGGGCGTTTCGCGGTCGCGAGATCGACAGTGAGGGAGACGAGACGATGGTGCTTCGCCATACCGAGGCGGGGTGGCGCATCGTTCACATTCACTGGTCGCAGCGCCCGCGCCGCTGACGAGCCGCGGCGACTGCTTCAGGCGCACAGCGGCGCGAATCTCGACGATGTCCGGCATACCGATACCCCCTTTCGGCCTCAGCCGCCTGGCTCCAACGCCGCGCGGTCCAGCAACGCTCCGCCAACTGCCGCCTCGGGTCGGTGCCGAACTTGCCAGCTGCGCCAAAGCAGATAGATGGCCGGGATCACCACCAGGGTGAGCACCGTGGACGTCACCATCCCGCCCACCATGGGCGCCGCGATGCGCTTCATCACGTCCGCACCGGTGCCCTGACTCCACAGAATCGGGGCCAGACCTGCCGTGATGGCGATGACGGTCATCATTTTGGGACGTAGTCGCTCCACCGCGCCCTCTCGCACCGCCTCGGCCACGTCCGTGCGCGAGCGCATCCGCCCCTCGCGGTCCCGATGGTGGAACGCCTCATCCAGATAGATCAGCATCACCACGCCGGTCTCGGCGGCCACGCCAGCCAGCGCGATGAAGCCCACCCACACCGCGACACTGGTGTTGTACCCCGCCAGCCAGATGTACCAAATGCCTCCCACCAGCGCGAACGGAACCGAGAGCATGACGATGACCGACTCGGTCACGCCCCGAAAATTGAGATACAGCAGCAGGAAGATGATGCCGAGGGTCACCGGCACCACTAGGCGCAGCTTCTGGGCCACGCGCTGCATGAACTCGTATTGCCCGCTCCAGGTGAGCGTGTAGCCTGTCGGGAGCTGGAGCTGCTGCGCCACCGTGCGTTGGGCATCCCGCACGTAGCTGCCCACGTCGCGCCCTTCGATGTCCACGAAGATGGTGGTGACGGGAAACGCATCTTCCGTCTTCACCGCCATCGGTCCCTGCACCACCTGAATGGTGGCAACCTGGCCGAGGGGAATCTGGGTGATCCTCCGCGGGAGGCCGCCGGCGTTGCCGCCGTTTCCCACATCACTCATGCCGCCGCCGGTAGCCATGCCACCCATGCCGGCCACCGCCGGGATGACCACTTCGCGGAGCTTCTGCAGGTTGTCGCGCAGCTCTCTGGGATATCGCACGTTCACCGCGTAGCGCTCCCGGCCCTCGACCGTGGTGGCCGCATCCATGCCGCCGACCGTGGCCATGATGGCGTTGTGGATGTCGCCCACGTTGAGCCCGTAGCGGGCGGCTTCGGCACGGTCGATTTCGATGTCCACGTAGTAGCCGGAGACGCCCCGCTCGGCGAAGGCGCTGCGGGTGCCGGGGACCTGCTGGACAATGCGTTCGGCCCGCTCGCCCAGGGCCTGGAGCGTGTCGAGGTTCGGGCCGAAAATCTTGATCCCCACCGCCGTCCGGACCCCGGTCGCGAGCATGTCGATCCGGCCCTTGATAGGCATGGTCCAGGCGTTGGTGACGCCGGGCAGCTTGACCGCCCCGTCCATCTCGGCAATGAGCCGCTCGTAGGTCATGCCGCGGCGCCACTCCCTCTCGGGCTTCAGCGTGATGGTGGTCTCGTACATGTCCAGGGGCGCCGGATCGGTCGCCGTGTTCGCCCGACCTGCTTTGCCGAGCACGGTCTCGACCTCGGGGAACGAGGCCAGGACGCTGTCCTGGTAGCGCATGATTTCGCGCGACTGGGCGATGGAGACGCCCGGCACCGTGGTCGGCATGAAGAGCACGGAGCCCTCGTGCAGCTGTGGCATGAACTCGCTCCCCAGCCGGCTCCAGGGAAGCACGGTAACGAGCAGCGCCACGGCGGCGCCGGCGATCACGATCCACGGCCGCCGAATAGCGAACTCGATCACGGGCCGGTACGCCCAGCGCAGCGCCCGGTTGACCGGGTTCTGCGCCTCGGGCCGGATCTTGCCGCGAATCAGATACCCCATCAGGACCGGGACCAGCGTGATGGAGAGCAGTGCCGCACCGGCCATCGCGAAGGTCTTGGTGAACGCCAGCGGCTTGAACAGCCGGCCCTCTTGCTGCTCCAGCGCGAACACCGGCAGGAAGCTGAAGGTGATGATCAGGAGCGAGAAGAACAGCGGCGGGCCCACCTGCTTGGCACTCGCCAGCACAATCTCCCAGCGCGAGGCTGTGCCGTCGGCCCGCTCGAGGTGCTTGTGCATGTTCTCGATCATCACGATGGCGGCGTCCACCATGGCGCCGATGGCGATGGCGATCCCGCCCAGGCTCATGATGTTGGCGTTGACCCCGATCCAGCGCATCACGATGAACGAAATCAAGATGCCCAGGGGCAGCGTGATGATGGCCACCAGGGCGGATCGGGCATGGAGCAGGAACAGGATCGCGACGCCGGCCACGATGAGCGACTCCTCGATCAACTTCTCCTTGAGGTTGTCGATGGCGCGGTGGATCAGATCGCTTCGGTCGTAGGCCGTGCGGATGCGCACGCCCGGCGGAAGGCCGGCCTTGATCTCCTCGAGGCGGGCCTTGACCGCTTCGATGGTCTTGAGCGCGTCGGTCCCGAACCGCATGACCACGATGCCGGCCACGACCTCGCCTTTGCCATTCAAGTCGGCGGCACCGCGCCGCGGGGCGGGCCCGATTTGCACCGTGGCGATGTCGCGCACCCGGATCGGCGTCCCGTTGGGCGTGATCCCCACCGCTACGTTCTCGATGTCCCGCACCCCCTCCAGGTAGCCCAGGCCGCGGATCATGTACTCGCGGCCGCCCATCTCCAGCACCCGCGCGCCGATGTCCGCATTGTGGGACCCGATCGCCTGCGCCACCCGGGTCACCGGGATATTGAAGGCCCGCAGCCGCTCCGGGTTGACCTCAACCTGGTACTGCTTCACGAACCCGCCGAGGCTGGCCACTTCCGAAACGCCGGGAACGGCCGTCAGCTGGTAGCGGATGTACCAGTCCTGCAGCGTTCGGAGCTGCGCCAGGTCCAGGCTGTCGGATTCGAGTGTGTACTCGAACACCCAGCCCACGCCCGTGGCGTCCGGCCCCAGCGTGGGCTCCACGCCGCCGGGCAGGCGCTGGCGGATGCCGTTCAGGTACTCCAACACGCGGGACCGCGCCCAGTAGATGTCGGTGCCGTCCTCGAAGATCACATAGACCAGACTTAGGCCGAAGAACGAAAAGGCGCGGACCACCCGCGTGCCCGGCACCTTGAGCATCTCGGACGCGATGGGGTAGGTAACCTGGTCTTCCACGATCTGCGGCGCCTGCTCGCTGAAGTCGGTCTGGATAATGACCTGCACGTCCGACAGATCGGGTATGGCATCGAGAGGCGTGGTCGCCATCGCCCAGACGCCGCCGCCGATCAACCCAACCGTGGCCAGCAACACCAGCCCCCGGTTGCGCAGCGACCAGGCGATGATGCCGTTAATCATGATTGTGCTCCGGCATCGGTATACTGTCGGGTTTGACTTTCGGCACCGAAGCGGTGTCCGCGCCGTGCTCCATGCCCGGCATGGCGCTTCCGGTACTCGCCAGCCGAGACTCGGCGTCGACCAAGAAGTTGGCTGCGGCTACGATGGTCAGGCCCTCGGTGAGGCCCCCGAGGATCTCTACCTGATCTCCGGCACGGGCACCGAGCACCACCTCGGCGGGCGTCAACACGCCCTCGCTATCCCGCACGAACACCAGGTTGCGCTGGCCCGTCACCACCACCGCCTCGGACGGCACCGCGATGACATTGGTGCGCTCGACGTCAAAGTAGATCGTGGCATACATGCCCGGTTTGAGCCGCAGCCCCGGATTGGGCACGGTAACACGCACTCGATTGGTGCGGCTGTCCGGATCCACCGTGGGATAGACGAAGCTCACCCGCCCCATCAGGTGCTCGCCAGGATAGGCTGCCACCTCGATGTGGGCCTGCGAGCCCACCCTCACGAACTGGAGGTCCTGCTCGAACACGTCGCCTTCCGCCCACACGGAGGACAGGTCGGCAATGCGATACAGGCGCATCCCCGGCATGACCTGCTGGCCCTCGAGCACGTTTTTCTCAAGCACGATGCCATTCACCGGAGAGACGAGAGTCAGCGTCTTGGTGATCTCGCCTGATCGCTCGACCTCCTCGATCTGCTGCGGGGTAATGTCCCAATAGGCCAGGCGGCGCCGGGCAGCGACCAGCGTCGCCTGCGCGTTGGTCCAGGTCTCGCCCGCCGCGGAATCCACCTGCGTCGCCAGCCGCCGGGCCGTGAGCAGTTCCTGTTGCGCCGCCACCAGCATGGGGCTGTAGATCGTGAGCAAGGGCTGGCCCTGCCGCACGGCCTGGCCGGTGTAGCTCACGGACAGGTTCTCGGCGAAGCCGTCGATCTTCGGCGTCACGTCGGCGATTTGGGGCTCCGGAGCCGCAACCGTCCCCACGGTCCGGATGGTGCGCGTCAGGGTCCCGCGCCGGACCGTGGTGTAGATCACGCCCAGCGCACGCTCCTGCGCGGCCGTCAGGTGCACCGGCTGGCGCATGACCGCGCCGGTGGTGTCGACCGCGCCTTGCGCGCCGCCGGCTTGCATGCGCGCGTGTTCCTCCGCCGTCATACCCCCCAGTGGCACATCGTCCGCCTTTCGCTCGCACGCGCCAACAAGGAGGGCCGCGGCGGCGAGCAGCAACAACAATCGGCCGCTCATCGGACGCCTCCGATCTCCGCTCCCACCAACGCCGCGATCTCGGCCACGGCCTTGTGATAGCCGGCCACCAGTCGCACACTCTCGGTCTCGTAGCGATTCACCGTCATCTGATTCTCCACTAGGCTCATGTAGTCCACCCTGCCCACCCGATACGCCGCCAGCGCCGCGTCCACCGAGGCCCGCGCCTGCGGTACGATGGACGTCGCATACAGGCTCGCCAGGTTGAGGCTCTTTGCGGCATCCGCCCGTATCTCGACCAGCATCGCGAACGTCTCGTTGGTGAGATCGAGGGCCTCGGCCTCCGCCATCGCCTGCATCGCCAGCATCTCCCGGCGCATCGGGAGCTGGCGCCGGCCGGCCCAAATCGGCAAACGGACGCCCACCATGAAGGTGGCCATGTCGTCGAACGCGGGGCGCTGGCCGTAGCTCACGCCCAGCATGACATCGGGATACAACTCGCGCCGCGCGGCCCGGTAGCCCGCTTCGGCGGCGCCCGCGCGCTGGCGCGCCGCCTGAAGCTTGGGCCGCCGAGCGTCGGCCAGCGCCATAAGCGAGTCCACGCCAGGCAACGAGCGGTCGGGCGCGGGCAGTTCCAGAGCGCCGATCGGCACCGTCGCCTCTCGGCCTAAGAGCGCGTTTAACCGACCGGCCATCGCGATCCGCCCCTGGGCCATCGCGGTGATCTCTTCGGTCATGCGGGCGACGCCGACCTGCGCTTGGAGCACGTCCTGCTGGAGTCCCGAGCCTACGGCGTACATGGTCAGCGAGACTTGGACGAAATCCCGCAGCAGATCCCGCGACTCTCCCATCAGCGCGAGCGCGCGATCCATGTAGGCGAGGTCGTAATAGACACTCTTGACACGGGCGACCAGCATCAGCTCAGCATCTTCCGCGTCGAGCTGATCGGCGCGAGCCAGCCGCTCAGCCCGAAGCTTGGCAAAGCTCAGCATGCCCGGCCAGGGCAGCATCTGCGTCAGCTGGACCTGGTTCATCGTCATGGGATCCATGGTCGACCCAAGACTGCCGACCATGCGGTTCATCAGGCCCAGTGACAGCTCGGGGTCGGGCAACGTGCTGACTTGCGGTATGCGCTCTAGCGCCGCTTCGGCCTTGAGCCGGGCGGCGCGCAGCATGGGGTTGCCCGAGCGGGCCTGCGACAACGCTTCCGAGAGGCGAAGCGTGTCCCCGGGAGTGGGTGTTTGCAGTGTAGCACTCGCTGGTGCGGCAAACAGCAGCGCGAGCACAACCATCCTGGTCGCGCGCCTCATGCCGCCACCGCTCTGAGGCGGGGTGAAGTTGCTCATGGGGTTTCTATTCCTCTTCGCGTACGATCCTGGCACTGCCGTGTCGCAGGAAGCACACCAAACCATGAAGTAACGTAACCCGTTACGACACTGATCTTTACAATGTTCGATCGGGATTGGTGACCGATCGCCCGCCGCCAGGACCCGCGGCCGTTGGGGCTTTTGCCCCACGAGGTCAGCCGCGCCCTGGACCCAACGGCGGCGGAACAACACGCCACGGGCCACACATGCTCGACTCCTCGGTCCCACGAATCGAGCTACGGGCGGTCTGAACGCGGGGGCTGCGCTCCGCATCGCCGCGGTTGCTATGCGGAGCGCTTTCATCGCTTCACCTCAGTCCGATCGGTTGTCGACCATCCCCCCTCGAGAATGCGCACTCGCTGCCGGTCGCTGAGGTCCCAGACTTGCGCCTGTTCTCGAGGACGAAGCAACTTGAACACCGCAGGTGACAGGTGCCTAACTGTCGCAGTTCCAGGAGATTGGCTGCGCCACCGCGACGCGTGACCCTCGACATGCACGGGGCGATTGGCCCGAGCGCCGGGGGAAATGACCCGCACACCAACGCACGAGGGCAACGACGATCCAGGTGGGGAGAAGTTTGGTGCTCCGCGACAAGCTCCTCGCGTTGCTGTTCGCCTTCGGCGCCGTTCCTCTGGCCGTCGCGATCGCCGTGAGTTATGCGGTGGGCAAGAGCACAGTGACGCGGCAGGCGGAAGCGGCCTTGCGCGAGCTGACACAAACGCAAGCGGTTCATCTGGCCACCGAGCTGAGCCGCCAGCGACTGCTGTTGCGCACAATCGCGGGCCAGGTGCCTCGTTCGGCGGAACGCGGGCGTATGTCTTCAACCCGCCTGGCGCAGCTCCTGGTGCAGGGGCTGCCGGAGGGTGGCGTGTTCGATGGCCTGCGGATCGTGCTCCCGGACGGCCGGATCCTGGCTAGTGTGGCCTTGGGAAACACGGCGCCGCACTGGCCGCCGCAGGCGCCGGCGGAGGAGTGGACCGACACCCGTGTCGTCGTACACCGCGAGGGCGACCGCGTATGGGCGTACCTCGTCGCCGTGCAGCTGCACGACACCACCGCGATTGCCTGGCTCGAGGGTCACGTCCGAACGGAAGACTTCCGCCGGGTGTTCGCGGTTCCGGCACACCTCATGGAGGGCGCCGAGTCAGGCGTCTTCGAGTCGAGCGGCGCGCCGATCCTGGTGGGGCACGAGCATGCCAGCCCCGGCCTCGCCGCCATGTTCGCGTCCGTCAGCGGAGACACGGCGGGAGTGTTCCGCGCACCCGTCGCCGGACAGCGCTCGCTCGTGGCTCTGGCACCGGTTCCCACGACGGATTGGGTGTTCGCCACCGCCCTCCCGCTGGACATCGCCCTGGCGCCGCTCGCCCGGCTGCGCAACACGGCGCTGCTGAGTTCCCTGGTGTTCGTGGTGCTCGTTGTCTTCACGGCCGCCTGGGCCGCACGGTCGGTGACCACTCCGCTCCGTCAGTTGGCCGACGCGGCGCGCCACTTCGGACGGACCGGCACGCACTGGCCGGTGGCCGCCCATGGAAGTGCCGAGGTCGCCCTGCTCGTGGAGGCGTTCAATCGAATGGCGGGCGATCTGGACGCCTCGCGCGCGGAGGTCGAACGCTTGCACGCGCAGGAAATGGAGCGGGCGCAGCAGCTTGCCACCGTTGGTGAGCTGGCCAGTGGTGTGGCCCATGAGATTCGCAACCCCTTAACGGGCGTGCTGGGAGCGCTCGACCTCGCGTTGAAGAGTTCGGCGCCGCAGAATGCCGCACGGCCGTTGCTGGAGGAAGCCGGGCGCCAGCTCCGCCGCATCGAGCGCACGACACAGCAACTCCTGCGCTACGCCCGCCCGCCGGAGCTGCGAGAGGTGACGGTGGACGCCAACGAGCTCGTGGCGCGGGCCGCCCAGCTGGTTGCTCCACAGGCGAGCGCGGCAAGCGTCACGTTGCGAACGGAGCCGGAGGTGGAGGCGGTGCCGGTCCAGGTAGACCCGGAACTCATCGTGCAGGTGCTGGTCAACCTGATGTTGAACGGGATCGAGGCCATGTCGGGTGGTGGCGACTTGACGGTCTGGGTCACGCACCATGCGACGGAGGTGTGGATCGGGGTGCGCGACACCGGGCCGGGCATCGCCGCCGAGCGACGGTCGCAAATCTTTCGGCCGTTCTTCACGACCAAACACACGGGCACCGGCCTCGGCCTGTCCATCTCGCGCCAGATCGTCGTGCGACACGGCGGATCGCTGCGGCTGGAGGACACACCCGGCGGGGGAGCGACGTTCGTGGTCGCCCTGCCTCTGGCCGAAACGACGGGGAGGCCATCGTGAGCGGCAAAGACCGGCTGGTTCTGGTGGTGGACGATGAGAACCTCATTCGCGTGTGGCTGGAGGCGCACCTGGGCGAGTCAGGCTACCAGGTGGCCGTCGCCGAGAACGCGGCCAAAGCAAGAGCGGCGTTCGCGACGACCCCCCCAGCGGCCGCGCTGCTCGACCTGAAGTTGCCCGACGGCTCGGGCCTGGATCTGCTACGGGAGTTCCTCGAGGCGGATCCCGAGCTGGTGGCCGTGATTCTCACGGCACACGGCGACATCGGCACGGCGGTGGAGGCAGTGAAGCTGGGTGCGTATCACTTCCTGGAAAAGCCTCCCAAGCTCGAAGAACTGGTGGTCACGCTCGAGAAGGGCCTGGAGACCCGGGCCCTCAAGCGCACGGTTTCGGCGCTGCGCCGGCAGGCCGGCTGGCAGTTCGCCGGCGTCGAAGTCGTGGGACGGTCGCAGGCCATGCAGCGGGTGGTGGATCTCGTCGGGAAGGTGGCGGCCAGTGAGGGCACCACGGTGCTGGTGCGTGGGGAGAGCGGCGTGGGGAAGGAAGTGGTGGCCCGCGCAATCCACGCGCAGAGCGCCCGGTGGGAGTCCCCCTTCCTCGAAATCAACTGCACGGCACTTCCTGAGACGTTGCTCGAGTCCGAGTTGTTCGGGCACGAGCGAGGGGCCTTCACCGACGCGAAGGAACGGAAGCAAGGGCTCCTCGAGCTGGCCGACCACGGAACGATCTTGCTGGATGAGATCGGCGATCTGCCAGCCGGTTCGCAGGCGAAGCTGCTGCGTTTCCTGGAGACGCGGACGTTCAAGCGCGTCGGAGGAGTACGGGACATCACGGTGGACGTGCGCATCATCGCGTCCACCAACCGCGACCTGGAGGCGGGGGTGCGGGACGGCACATTTCGGAGGGATCTCTTCTTCCGCTTGAACGTGATTCCCATCGTCATTCCGCCGTTGCGCGAACGCCCAGAGGACGTCGAGCCGCTGGCGCACCATTTCCTGCAAGCGATGACCACGGCCCTCCGCCGCCCGGCGCGGCAGATACCGCGTGACTCGCTGGCCATGCTGGAGCGCTACGCGTGGCCCGGCAACGTGCGGGAGCTCAAGAATGTGATCGAACGGGCCGTGATCCTCGAGGAAGGCCCGGAGATTTTGCCCGCGCACCTACCGGACGAGCTCAAGCCGGGCGGGCGGGCGCTGGATCTCGAACCCGGTTTCCGGCTTCCGGCGGGCGGGATCAATCTCGAGGAGCTGGAGAAGGATCTACTCCTGCAGGCTCTTGAGCAGTCGCGCGGCAACAAGACGCGGGCGGCCGAATTGCTGGGACTCACCCGTGACACGCTCCGCTATCGAGTCGAGAAGTACACTCGCTCAGGCAAGGCCGAGGCGGGCGGGAACTGAGCAATCCGGCGAACACCGGCCAATATCGCAGATCCGAACGGCGTGCGGCGGCAATTCGCCATGAAGCTCGGTCAACGGCCGGCTCGCGGCAACGCCTCCGGCAGATCCGCCACGACGTACGCCATGACCGCCATAGTGGCAACGCACAGCGCCACGTCGTGCGGATCGAGCTTGTCGATCGTGTCCGCGTCGGTGTGGTGATACCAAAATAACCTGGACTCATCCACGTCCAGCCCCATGCCGGGCACGCCCTCGCGCATGATCGGATCGATGTCCGCCCCGCCTCCACCCCGGTTGATCCTCCCTGCCCCGATGCCGTCGAGCAGCCGACCGACTTCCTGCGCGATCGCGAAGGCGGCGTCGGACCCCGAGAAACCGAATCCAGCGGGCTTGAACACCCCGCCATCCGACTCGATCGCCAACACCGTGCGATCCAGCTCGTCCACGTGCGCGTCGCGGTATCCGGTGCCGCCGCGCAGACCGTTCTCCTCATTCGTCCACCCCACCGCGCGGATGGTCCGGCGGGGTCGCAACCCTAGGGCCTTGAGCAGGCGAATGGCCTCCCACGCGGCGACGACACCACCGGCATCGTCCATCATCCCCTGCCCAACATCCCACGAGTCGATGTGACCACCCATCACGACGTACTCATCGGGGAGCTCGGTGCCGCGAAGTTCCGCCACCACGTTGCGGGACTCCACGTCGTCCTCGTCGCGGGCCTCCATGGTGAGGCGCACCACCACGCGTTCACCACGACGCTGCATCCGGTGCAACATCTCCGCGTGCTCCACGGTGATCGCGGCGATGGGAATCCGCGGTACCGAGTCGCCGTAACCCATCGCACCGGTGTGGGGCGTTTGCTGGGAGTACGGCGTCACGGACCGGATCAGCGCGGCCACGGCCCCCGCTGAGCTGGCGGCGTCGGCACCCCGTGACCGGTAGCGCACGGTAGCCCCATAACTGGTGAACGGGGCGTTGAAGAGCACGATCTTCCCTCGGGCCTCCTCGGCTCGTTCCGACAGCTCCGCGAAGCTCGCCACGACCAAGACCTCCGCCGTGATCCCTCCAGGCGGCGTTCCGATGCTCCGTCCCAATCCAAGCATGGGCAGCGCGAGCGGTCGTGGCTCGACCAGCTCCGCCGATTCCCGTCCCCTGATCCACCGCGGGACCATGACCGGTTCTCCCCGCACATTGTCCAGCCCATCCTCCTTCATCCGTTCCAGCATCCAGTCGATCGCCCGCTCCAGGCTCTCGGACCCACTGAACCGGTGACCGAACCGGTCGCCAAGCTCGGCGAGCCGCTCGTACGCCGAACTGTCGGCCACGGCGGCCGCGATGATTCGGTCCGCGGCATTGCGGTAGCGCGAGACGATGTCAGACTGGGCCAGCCCGTCGGTCGGGACGGCGGCGGTAAGCGACAATGCCACAACGAGTTGGCCAATGAGGGTGTGTGCGTACATTTGAGGTCTTTCGGCGGGTCTTGAGAGAAAATTCACCACCCCTTTATGGGGGGAGGGAAAAACTTAACCGTGATTCAAACTTCTCGTTTCCCATGACAACCGACGTGCTCGCCGGATCACCACGGGTTCGGGCCCGGCACGCGCGGCGACGCGCGGAGATTCTCCATGCGGCGCTCGCGGCCTTCCGCCAGAACGGGTACCACACCACGACGCTAGACGATATCGCTGGTCGGTTGGGGATTCGCAATACCGCGCTGTATCACTACTTCCCCGACAAGGAAGCGATCCTGTACGCTTGTCATCAGGAGTCGCTCGCCGAGCTCGAGCGCATTCTGGATGAATCCGAGCACGTCGACCATACAGCGCGCGCCCGACTGGCTTTTCTCGTGCGCGAACACGTACGCGTCATGATCGACACGCTCGAGGGGTCACCGCTCGCGTTTGAGGTATCCGCCCTGTCACCACAGCACCAGGCGGAGGTCATTCGTCGCCGCGACCGTTACGAGCGTGCGATCCGCGAACTCGTTGCCGACGGCATCGGGGCGGGAGAGTTTCGCACCGTCGATCCGAAGACGGCGACCTTTGCCATCCTCGGCGCGATCAATTGGATCGCCCGCTGGTACCGACCGGGTGGCGGTCTCAACGCCTCGCGATTGGGCCAGGACTTTGCCGAGCATCTCGTTGGAGGACTCACATGACCGCCGTCACCGACACCAGAAAGTTCACCGCGCGCGCCCCCGCGAGCTACGACTTCCGCGAGATTCTGTACGAGAAGAAGGACCAAGTCGCGCGCATCACACTCAACCGTCCACAGGCCTACAACGCCTACTCGACCGAAGCGCTGGAGGAACTCGCGACAGCGTTCCGCGACGCCAGCTTCGACGATGCGGTGGGCGTCATCGTGTACACCGGCGTGGGCGATCGGGCGTTTTGTACCGGCGGCGACGTGAAGGAATACGCCGAGAGCTACGTGCGCACGCCGCGTGACTATTGGAAGTACATGGCCTTGTTCCGGGCGTACATCGAGGCGATTCTCAACACCGGGAAGCCGGTGGTGGCACGCATCAATGGGATGGCGGTTGGCGGCGGCAACGAAAGCCAACTCGCGTGCGACCTGAGCGTCATGGCGCAGCACACGTTCATCAAGCAGGTCGGCACGCACGTGGGCTCCGTGGCGTGCGGCGGGTCGACGCAGTGGCTGCCACTGGTGGTGGGCGACAAGCGCGCCCGCGAGATCCTGATGCTCAACGAACCGATCCCCGCGCTCAAGGCGCTGGACTGGGGCCTGGTGAATTGGGTGGTGCCCACTGTCCGCAAGGGCGACCAGTGGATCGACGAGGCCGACGCGACGGAAATCAAGCACGCGCAGCGGGGCGAGGAGGATTACACCATCGACTTGAGCCGACTCGACACGACCGTCGCCGACGTGTGCCGGCGCCTGCTCGCGTCCTTCCCCGAGTGTACGCGCTACACCAAGCAGCAAGTCAACTTCTGGAAGGACCTGGCTTGGCACTCGACGGTACGGCACGCGCAGGATTGGCTGAGCCTGCACTACACGTGCTGGGAGCCTGCCGAGGGTATGCAAGCGTTCGTGGAGAAGCGCGCCGCCCGGTACGACTTGCTCCGCGAGCGAGCCGCGGAGGGCCGGTCGTCCGAAACCCCGTGGGGCACCCCGGTGGCGGCCTGCGCGGCGTGCGGCGCCAAAGGGCTACCCGCCGATCACCGGTACTGTGGCGTATGCGGCGTACCGCTCTCGTAACCGGAGCCGCGCGGGGCATCGGCCGCGCCATCGCCACCGCCCTGGCGGAGGACGCGTGGGTGGCGGGACTCGATCTGTCCTTTCCGGACGGGGGCGACTGGCTCGGTCGGGCAATCGAGGCGAACGTCGCCGACCCCGAAGCCGTGCAGCGTGCGGTGCACTCCGTGCGCGTCGAGCGTGACGGCATCGACATCGTCGTCTGCGCCGCGGGGATTATTCAAGACCACATCAGTTGGAAGATGGACGACAAGGCCTGGCATACCGTCCTCGACGTGAATCTCTCCGGGACGTTCTACACGGTGCGCGCCGCCGCGCCGGCGCTGCGACAGTCGTCCGCCGGCCGGGTCGTACTCATCAGCTCCATCAATGGCCTGCGCGGACGCCTGGGACAGGCCAATTATGCGGCGTCCAAGGCGGGCGTGATCGGGCTCGGCAAGACGCTGGCCGCCGAGTTTGCGCGTGACGGCGTGACGGTCAACGTGATCGCCCCGGGATACATCGACACGCGGATGACCAAGAATCTCCCGGCCGCGGTGCGGGAGCAGGCGGTCGCGCGCACCCCGCTCGGCCGCATGGGCCAACCTGAAGACGTCGCACACCTCGCGGTCTTCCTCACGAGCGAACGCGCCGGGTTCATCACAGGAACCGTGATTCCGGTCGACGGAGGACAGCTGTTGGGGGGCGCGGTATGAGTGGGGCGCTCGTGCATACCTCGGAGTCCGACGGGATCGGACGCATCACCCTCGATCATCCGCCGCTCAACATCCTGACGCGCGCCGTGCTCGGCGAATTCCGCGGAGGCCTGGAGCGACTGCGCGGTGATACCACGTTGCGCGTGATCATCGTGGACGCGGCGGGCAAGCACTTCTCCGCCGGCGCCGACGTCGGCGAGCACGTCCCGCCCGAATGCGACGAGATGATTCCGGAGTTCGTGGCGACGATCCGCGCGCTCTATGAGTTTCCGACCCCGACCATCGTGGCGGTGCACGGCAAGTGCCTGGGCGGTGGCTGCGAACTCGCGCTCGCGGGCGACCTTGTCGTCGCCACGGACGCCGCGGTGTTCGGCCAGCCCGAGATCTTGCTCGGCGTGCTGCCGCCCGCGGCGTGTGCACTGCTCCCCGGCCGCGTGCCTGCCGCCGTCGCCGCGGAGCTGGTGTTGACCGGAGATCCGATGACGGCACCTGACCTCCATCGGGCCGGTCTCGTGAACCGTGTCGTGCCGCCCGACGACCTGGAGGCCGCCGCACTCGCCCTGGCGCGGCGCATCGCCCGACACAGCGCCGCCTCCGTGCGCGCGGGCAAGCGCATGCTCCACAGTGGCGTGGACGACCGCGGCGCCGCGCTGGAGCGGGCCGGACAGCTATACCTGAACGACCTGATGCAAACGGACGATGCCCGCGAGGGACTCCGGGCGTTTCTCGAGAAACGTGCACCCGCCTGGAGCCACCGGTGAGCGCGCGATGGTGACCGAGCCCCTCTTCCCGGCCTGGCGCGACACCGCGCTCGACGAAACGCTGTACGAGTGCCGTGAACTCCTAGAGGATACGGGGTTCCCGACGGTCGCGCGCTGGCGCGAGCGCGGCGGCAAGGTGCTGGGACACTTCCAGGTCTACTTCCCGGAGGAGATCGCGCACGCCGCCGGGATGCTCCCGGTGAAGTTGCGTGGAGCCCCCGTCGAGCCGGCTCGCGCGGACTCGCTGTTCGGATCCTACTTGTGCTCCATCCTCAAGACGTCGCTCGAGATCGCGCTCTCGAACAAGATCGTGCTCGACATGTTCGTGACGCACCCGATCTGCGATGCGGCGCGAAACCTCGCGGGGATCTGGGGACGAAACTTCGCGTACCCCTGTGAGATCCTGTATTTGCCCCAGAACGCGAACTCCGGTCACACCACCACCTACCTCCGCGGTGAGTACGACCGCTTGCGGCGGCGTATCGAGGAGGTGGCCGGCGCCGCCGTGACCGATGACGCGCTGCGCGCGTCCACCGAGATCTACAACACCAATCGCGCGCTGCTGCGCGACCTGTACGCGTTGAAGCGCACGGCGCCTTGGCTGGTCACGGCGGACGAGGCGTACGTCCTGATGGCCGTGGGCAGCGTGCTCCCTCGTGAGGAACACAACGCGCTCCTCGCCGCCACGCTGCCGCGGCTCGCCGCCCGAAACGCCAAACCGCAGGACCGCGTCCGCGTGGTGTTCGAGGGTGGCTTCTGCGAGCAACCTCCGCTGGACTTGATTCGTGTGCTGGGACGGTCGTGCTACGTGGTCGACGACGACTTCCTGATCGGCCTCCGCTGGCTCACCGACGACGTGCCGCTCGACGGCGACGCGCTGGCTAATCTCGCGGAGGCCTACGTCCATCGGTCGTCGTACAGTCCCGTCCAGCACGACCTGCGGAAGAGGAAAGAGGACATGCTGCTCGAACGCATTCGCGCGTCCGGGGCGCAGGCGGCGGTCGTGACGGCGGCGAAGATGTGCGAGCCGGGACTCGAGGAGCAGGTGACGTACACCCGCACCCTGGACGCCGCGGGGATTCCGTACTTCGTGAGCGAGTTCGAGGAGAACATGACCAGTTTCGACCATCTCGAGATACAGCTCGAGACGTTCGTCGAAAACCTGTTGTTTGAGTGAGGGAATCGTGAACGGAGCACGCGACACCCACGAACTCGTCGGCCGCGGCAACCAGGCGGGCGCTCAGCTGTTCCGCGACTGGTTCGACGAGTTGAACGCCGCCGCCGCGGAGGATCGGCGTGGCGCGTACGTGTTCGTCATGGGGAGTCTGGCCGAACTGTTGCGCGTGTTCGACTTCCCCCTCGTCTTCCCGGAGATCAACTCGCTGCAGACCGCGGTACGCCGCGTGGCGCACGAATACCTGAACGAAGCGGAGGACTACGGCTACTCTCCGGACATCTGCGGCTATGTGAAAGCCGACGTGGCGGTCCAGTTGCGTCACGGGGCGCACCCGATGGGCCAGATCCCCAAGCCCGCACTCGCCGTCTATACGAATGCCTGCAATACCTACATCAAGTGGGCCGAGATCTGGGAACGGATGTACGACATCCCCATCTTCACGCTGGATGTCCCCGGGACACGCGGGGCGGGGCGACAGACGTGGCCGGGGCACGTCGACTTCGAGAACGATCGCCGGTATGTGCGCGCCCAGCTCGGGGAGCTGATCACCCTGTGCGAGCGTGTGTCCGGCAAGCGCTTCGACATCGACCGGTTGCGCGAGTGCCTGATGCATGCGAACGCCATGCACCAGTCGTGGCAACGTCTGCTCGAACTCAACCGGGCACGACCGTCGGTGTTCAACGCGTTGTCAGACGGGACGATTTACCTCGGCGTGTCGAACGGGTTCCGCGGCACGGCCGCGGGCGCGACGTACTTCCGCGACCTCGTGGAGGAAATGGAGTACAAGGTCGCCCACGGAATCGGGACGCTCACGGAGGAACAGTATCGGCTGCTCTTCGTCGGGGTGCCCTGCTACCCGATCTTCCGGCGGTTCAACGAGTTGTTCACGGAGTGGGGTGGAACGTTCGTGAACTCCACGTATTTGTGGTTCGCCTCCGGCGGATCCAACGTGGGATTCCAATACGACCTCGCGAGCCCGCTCGACAGCCTTGCCGAAGGGGTGCTGGTGAACGTGCGCGACGCGATGGACAGCATGTTCTTTCAGGATCGCATCCTCGCCCAGATGATCGACGACTTCAGCGCGGACGGGATCGTATATCACCCCATCAAGAGTTGCCGCACCGTGTCCACCGGCCTGGCGGACAACCGGCGCGCCCTGATGCAGCAGCGGGACATCCCGAGCCTGTTCATCGAGTCCGACATGATGGATCGCCGGGTCGTCTCGGAGGCCCAGCTGAAGAATCGGGCGGACGCGTTCTTCGAGGGCCTCGGCGCTCGCCGCCACCAAGCCGCCACCCTCCCGGCCACGTAGGAGAGCTCGCATGGCGTATGCAGCCGGTGTCGACGTCGGTTCGACGCAGACGAAGGCCGTCATCATCGACGAGGCGCGCACGATCGTCGCGCGATCGCTCACCGACACGGGCGCCAACGTGATTCGCGCGGCGGAGCAGGCCTACCAGGAAGCGCTCCACGCCGGCCGACTCCAGGAGGAGGAAGTCGAGTATGTCATCGGCACGGGCTACGGGCGCTACAAGGTGACCTTCGGGAACTCACAGGTCACCGAGATCAGCTGTCACGCCCGCGGTTCCGTGCACATGTTCCCGAAGACCCGCACCGTGGTCGACATGGGCGGCCAGGACACGAAGGCCATCCGGGTGTCACCGTCCGGCGAGATCGTCGACTTCTGCATGAACGACAAGTGCGCGGCCGGCACCGGGCGGTTTCTCGGGGCCGCCTCCAGCGCGCTCGACATCGAGTTGGGCTCGCTGGGTCCGACCGCGCTCCGCGGCGAACGCCCCGTGAGGATCAGCACCACGTGCACCGTGTTCGCCGAGTCCGAGGTGCTGTCGTGGCTTGGGAAGGGCAAGAAGATCGAAGACATTCTACTCGGCGTCCATCAGTCCATCGCCGCCCGTTCCATCGGCCTGCTGCGTCGTGTCGGCATCGAAGATCAGGTGACGTTCACCGGCGGCGTCGCGCGCAATGTGGCGATGGTGAGCTGCCTCAACGCGCGGCTCGAGCAGCCGGTCAACGTGAGCGACGACTCGCACTTCATGGGAGCGCTCGGCGCGGCGCTGTTCGCGCTCGATCGGATCGTGACCAGCCGATCACCCGTCGCGGCCGGAGGTGCCCAATGACGTACACGGCGGGCATCGACATCGGTTCGACCTATACGAAAGCACTCATCCTCGACGAGGAACGCGCCATCGTCGGGCAGAGCATGCGACCGACCGGATTCAAGCTCGACACCGTGTCCCAGACCGTCCTGCACGAGGCCCTGGATCGGGCGGGTCTCCAACGCGGTGACGTCGCCTACGTGGTGGCCACCGGCTTCGGCCGGCACCAGGCCTCGGACGCCGACACATCCGTGACCGATCTGACGGCGGCCGCCCGAGGCGTGACCCACCTCTTCCCCAACACCCGGACGATTCTCGACGTCGGCGGCCAAACGATGAAGGCGAGCCGTCTCGAGAATGGGTGGAAGGTCAAGTCGTTCCGACTCAACGACAAGTGCGCAGCCGGCACCGGCGCGTTTCTGGAGAAGACCGCGCGGTACATGGGCTATACGACCCTGGAGATCGGTCCGCTCGTGACGACGTCGAAGGAAGCGATTCCCATCTCGGGCGTCTGCGCGGTCTTTGCGGAATCCGAAGTCATCAACCACCTGTCACAAGGTGTCTCGCCCGCCGACATCATGCATGGAGCCATGGTCTCCCTGGTGGGTCGGTCCGTGCAGTTGATGAAGCGTGTCCGCATGGAACCGGAATACACGCTCGTCGGCGGGATTTTGCGATTCGAGAAGATGAAGGAAGCGGTCGAGGAGCAGATCGGCGCCGGCGTGAACGTGCCTCCGCCCGATCAAGTGCAGTTCAGCGCCGCGCTCGGCGCCGCATTGCTGGGATTCCAGCGCGTGGGTCACAAGAGCGCCGGTGCGGCGCCGGGAGCAACGGTGTGATCGAGCCCGATCCGCGGCTGCTCGGGTCCATCGTGGAGCAGGAGGCGCAACGCACCCTGTCGGAGGCCGACCTGCAACCGGACCCGGCGCGGGTCGCCGCAGGGTGGACGCGTCGCTTCATCACCGATCGCACGCGGCTCGATGAGGTGCGAGCTCTCTACGAGGAATTGGGATTCGTCGTTGAGGTCGATTCCGTGCGGTCGACCCAGGTGGGAAAGGACTGCGAGGACTGCTACCTCGTGGCGCTCGAACGGTTCGTCACGGTGTACACGCGGCGGCGCGAAGTACACGGGCCGACGACGGGAGGTGGGGAATGAAAGCAGCAGTATTCCATGGGCCGGATCGTCCACTCGAAGTCACCGACGTTCCGACCCCCGAACCGGATCGCCACGAGGTGCTCGTCCGCGTCGCGGGCTGCGGGATGTGTCATACGGACTTGCACTACATCGATCACGGCGTCCAGACCTTCAAGTCCCCGCCGATCATCCTCGGTCACGAGGCCGCCGGCACAATTGCCGAGTTGGGCGAGGCTGTGACGGGGTGGGCTGAGGGAGACCGCGTACTCATCCCCGCCGTGCTGTCGTGCGGCCGGTGTCCCTACTGTCGGGAGGGGCGCGAGAACCTGTGCGACAACTTGCGCATGCTCGGCAACCACATGGACGGAGCGTACGCGGAGTTCGTCCGCGTGCCGGCGGATGAGTTGATCCGCGTGCCGGCAAGTCTGCCACTCGAGAAGGCATGCGTGGTGGCCGACGCGCTCTCGACGCCCTACCACGCCGTCACCCGCAGGGCGCGCGTGCGCGCCGGCGAACAGGTGGCGGTCGTCGGGTGCGGGGGCGTCGGACTCAATGTGGTACAGTGCGCGGTGGCGGTGGGTGCGACGGTCACCGCCATCGACGTCAACGAGGCCCGGCTCGAGATCGCGCGGGAACTCGGAGCCAGCGAAACGATCAACCCCAAGGACCACGAGCGCCTGGACAAGGTGGTACGGAAGCGCACGGACGGTGGCGTGTCAGTCGCGTTCGAGGCCATCGGGTCGCCCGCCACCATCCGTCTGGCCTTCAACCTGTTGCGTCGGGGCGGACGCCTGTGCGTGATCGGATTCTCTCACGAAGAGGTGAGCCTTGCCGCCGGCAAGATCATGTTCTACGAACTCGAGGTCATCGGCAGCCTGGGGTGTGGCGGCGGCACCTACCCGGAGATCCTGAGCCTCCTTCAAGCAGGCCGGCTCCAACTGGACCCCGTGGTCTCGGGCTCGATCGAACTGGACAATATCAACACGGGGTTCGACCGGCTGCGTCGGGGCGAGGGAGTGCGCTGGGTCGTGACGCCGTAGCTTCCCACTCCATCCCTTCGTTCACCGCACCTTCACGAAGGGTTCAGACGTCAGGCGGGATATTGGCGCAAGAACAGGGCGCGCCAGCCCGGTACCGCACGGTTCGGGTTCGCCAGCGAGGGGGGCGATTGACTCCTACCTTTGAGTCATCGTGGCGCGACCTGTTCTTTTGCATGCCTGCCGGCCGCGTTCACCGGACCGATAATCTCATCCGCCGCAGTCGCCTGCCGTACGCGGACCCGGCGTCTCGGTCACACGCACCCGATAACGCCCCGTCTGCCCAGGCAGGGTGGTGTTGACTACGATGCGATAGCGACCCGCGCCGGGGGATGGCAGGGTGACCCGGGAGTCACAGGCCCCCGCCCCATCATCGTCACGCCAGATCTCTCCGTCCGGCGCCACGACGAACAAGAAGGCGTCGAAATCATCCGACAGCACGTCGACCGTCACGCTGGGTACGCCTCCGCGAAGCTGCAGTTCCCACGCCTGCACCCACGAGCCGTCGGGGCCCCCGGCATCCGCCGTGCTCAACTCCCCACCGTGCTCGCGGCCCAGCTCAAGCATTCGCCCCGCGACCGGCAAATCGTTCAACCAGTCGCTCGAAATGTCGGCGCAGTCACCTTCCATGGTGGGACCAGGCGTGGTCGTCACGCGCAGTCGAAAACGCCCCACCGCTCCTTCACCGATGCTGTTGGCCACCACGCGGTAGGTGCCCGACGCGCCGGCGGTAAAGTCAATTCGGGCGTAGCACCCGCCTGCCCCGTCATCGTCGTATAGAGGATCCTCCATTCCCGGCCCAATGAACATCAGGAACGGGTCGAACGCCTCGGAGAGCAAATCAATGACGACGCGATCACCGACGTTCAAGTTGAGCGCCCACGCCTGCACATGCGATCCGTCCCCCGAAACGCTGTCGCCCTCGGAGAGCGCGCCCGGGAACTCCTGGCCGACACGGAGCGACCGTCCGTCGGTGGGCAGCGACCGGAGCCACTCGACGTTGACTCCCGCGAACGCGTCGGGGTCCTCCAACCCATCGCCGCGGCAGCTCCCCTCGGTGATCGGACCCGGCTCCGTACTGACCCGCACGCGGAACCGCCCCACCGACTCGACCGCGATGGTGTTCACCACCACGCGATAGAGTCCGGTCTCGGGCGCCTCGAACGTGAGCCGCGCGTCGCAGGCACCTGCACCGTCATCGTCCGAGAGATGTTCGTCGAACCCCGGACCGCCGATCAGCAGGTAGGAATCGAAATCGTCCGACAACAGGTCGACCGTCACCGATTGCCCGCGCTGCAACTCGATCCCCCACGCCTGCGCGTAGGTCCCGTCCACCCATTTCGCGTCCTCGGCCGTCAGCGTTCCCGCCGCCTCCGACCCAATCGTGAGCCGGCGGTTCTGCAACGAAAGCCGACCGATCTCGTCCAAGCCTTGGGCGCGGGCGCTTGCCGGAACCATCGTCAGCAACGCCAGAACACTCCACCGGAGCCCGGTCCGCATGCGCACGTGCCGCATCCCGCGTTTGAGGTAAGTGAGTCGACGAATCACCCGGTTCAAAGGTGGCGCCCCGCCAAACGGCTGGCAAGCTCGCTCACTTGAGGCGAAGTTCCCCTTCGATGATCCAGCTTCTCGGCCTTGGCCTCGCGTGTCTGACGCCGGCCGCCGGCGCACCACCGGCGGACCCGCTGCGAATCGCCGTGGCCGCCAGCTTTGCGGAAGCGGCGGAGGCGCTCGGCGCGGCATACCGCGCCGCGACGGGGAGAGAGGTGGTAGTGGTCTCGGCCGCCACCGGCCTGCTGTACGCTCAGATCGCGCATGGCGCCCCCTTCGACATTCTCCTCGCGGCCGATACCACACGACCGGCTGCGCTCGAGCAATCCGGGAGAGCCGTGGCAGGATCACGCCGGCCGTATGCCGTCGGACGCCTGGCGCTGTGGAGCGCGAGCATGACAGTCCAAGACAGCAGTCCCCTGTTCGATCCATCCGTGGGGCGCATTGCGATCGCCAAACCTGAGACGGCACCCTACGGCGCCGCCGCCCACCAAGTCCTCGAGCGGATCGGGGCACCGAAGGCGCTGGCCACGCGCGCCGTGCGAGGGGAGAACGTGTCGCAGACGTATCAGGTGGTGCGAAGTCGCGGTGTGGCACTGGGGTTCGTGACCCGGGCCGCGGTCCGCCAGGAGCCCGCCGGGTCGCAATGGCTCGTGCCGGCACACTTGCACGACCCGCTGGTTCATGAAGCCGTTCTCCTCCGTCACGCCGAACGCGACGCGGACGCCCGCGCCTTCCTGGACTTTCTGCGTAGCGATGCGGCGCGGGCCGTCATCCGCGCTCAGGGCTACGATGTGCCCGCGCCATGACGACCATTCCGTTCGCCCCGATCTGGCTCACCCTGCGGCTCGCCACTGTCACGACCGTCATCCTCCTCATGCTTGGGACACCCGCCGCCTGGTGGCTGGCGCACACGCGCTCGCGCCTGAAGCCGTTCGTCGAAGCCGGCGTCGCCGTGCCGCTCGTGCTCCCACCCACGGTCCTCGGGTTCTACATGCTGATCGCCCTGGGCCCGCAGGGAGTCGTCGGGTCGGCATGGGCCGCCCTCGGCGGCGCTCCGCTCGTGTTCTCCTTCACGGGCCTCGTCATCGGCTCCGTTCTCTTTTCGCTGCCGTTTGCCGTGCAACCCCTCCAAGGCGCGTTCGAGGCCACAGGACGGGCGCCGCTCGAGGAGGCGGCGACGCTCGGCGCGGGCCCGATCGATCGGTTCTTCACCGTGGCGCTCCCGCTCGCGCGGCGCGGGTATGTCACGGCGGCGACCCTCGGATTCGCGCACACCGTTGGCGAGTTTGGCGTGGTCCTCATGATCGGCGGCAACATCCCGCGCGAAACGGAAGTTGTTTCGATCGCCATCTACAATGCGGTCGAACGGCTGGACTACGCGCAAGCACACGTGTTGTCCCTCGGAATGTTGGTGTTTGCGTTTGTCCTGCTGCTCGGCATCCAGTTCCTCAATCGACTGTGGGCGCGCGCATGACCGCGTGCGCCATCCGACTGGCCGTCGAGCGCCCACCGTTCCGACTGGACGTGGACCTCGCACTCGAGCTGTCGGGCATCCTCGGGGTGCTTGGCCCGTCCGGATCGGGCAAAACGACATTGCTCCGATGCATCGCGGGCCTCGAGCGCGCGGCGCGCGGGACGATCGACATCGGTGGCGTGCCATGGCAGAGCGAGCGCGCCGGCGATTTCCTGCCGCCGCATCGACGGGGCGTGGGGTATGTCGCGCAGCAACCGACACTGTTTGCACACCTCTCCGTCCACGGCAATCTGGCGTATGGATGGCGCCGGCGCGGAGGGGATCACGAAACGTTCGACCGCGTCGTGCAGGTGATGGGACTCACCCGGCTGCTGGATCGCGGCGTCGCGGAACTCTCGGGAGGCGAACGGCGGCGCGTGGCCATCGCACGGGCGCTCGTGGCCCAGCCGCGGCTCCTGCTGCTCGACGAACCCACCGCGAACCTCGACCAGCGGATCCGGGCCGAGTTCCTGCCCCACCTCGAGCGCCTGCACGAAGACCTCGCCGTGCCGGTGATCCTCGTCAGTCACGTGCTGGACGACGTGGCGCGCCTGGCGGACCACGTCGTGCTGCTCGAACACGGAAGGGTATCGGCGATTGGTGCGCTGCACGACATCCTCACCCGTTTGGACCTGTCACCCGCCCGAGAACCGGGCGCGGAAGCGGTGATCGAGGCGCGTGTGAGCGGGCACGACGAGGACTATCATCTGACCAGGTTGACCTTTGCGGGGGGCGAACTGTGGCTGCCACGTGAGGATCTCGTCGCGGGAGCCGCGGTCCGCGTTCGCGTCGCCGCGCGCGACGTAAGTCTCACGCTGGAGAGATCGAACGCGACCAGCATTCTCAACGTGCTGCCCGCAACCGTCGCCGAGTTGGTGGAGGCTGGCCCCGCGCAAGTGCTGGTAAGACTCGATTGTGGGGGCGTTCCGCTCCTGGGGCGGGTCACCAGAAGATCCGCGGTCACGCTGGGTCTTCAAACCGGCACGGCGGTGTTCGCACAGGTCAAGAGCGTGGCGCTCGCGAAGTAGTGCCACTCGCGACACACCGGGCTACCTCCGGATCTTCCACAGCCCAACCGTCAGCACCGGAAAGATGAACAGGGCGATCCCGGTCCACGCCAGGATTCCGTAGCCCGCGCGATCGGTGGCGGCGGCGCGCTCAGCGGCGTGTCCCAGGAGTTCGTTGTCTGGATTGAGAGTCCCGGTGGGTCCCGCAGGGAGCGTTCGGACCGGCGGTCTCGGCGTCTCAACTGGCCAGCGGGCTCCGATTCCAGGCTTGGGTGGGGCGTCGAGTCCGCCGGTACGGCAGCGACCGAAGGGACCCGCCGGGGCTCGCCTTCCGCACCGAACTCCTTTGACACGACACTAGGCCAGCGCAAGGAACCGTTGCCCCAAGGCCGGTCCGGCGCCCTCGTCCTCGTGTTTGAAGAACACATAAGCGTCTGACCACTGCTGCTCCCGGATCCACGCCGCCCAACCCTCGAGCGCTCCCTGATCGTACGATGCGCGGCGCAACCGCACATACCCCCACCCGGCCGTCGCCACTCGCGGTGCCGCGTCATCGTCGGTATCCGCGAGACACAAGGCGGCATCGTAGTCCCGGAGGATGCCGTAGACCTCATCGTCGAACCACGTGGCGTGGCGAAACTCGAACGCGGCCGGCCAACCCTCCGGAAGGAGCTTCAAGAACCCCACCAGACGATCCGCGTCCTTCTTGAGATTGGGCGGACACTGGAAGAACGACGGGCCGCGCTTGGGGCCGAGGCCCGCACAGGCCCGCAGGTACCACGCGAGCGGCTCGTCCGCGTTGGCCAGTCGGTGACGATGCGTGATGCGTTGGGACGCCTTGAGCACGAAGCGAAACCCCTCGGGCACCTGACTCGCCCATTGCGTCACCACCGACTCCTTCGGAATCCTGTAGAAGGTGTTGTTGATCTCGACGGCCGAAAACCGCTCGGCGTAGTGGGCGAGCATCTGATCCACCGGCATGTCCGCGGGATAGAAGCTGCCCTTCCATTCCTTGTACTGGTAGCCACTCGTGCCAACGTAGAGGGTGGGCATCAGGCGCCAGATCCCCCCATCGCCAACAGTCTCTTCCACTGGACGGCCTGCACCGGCACCACCGACAAGCGGCCCTGTCGCACCAGGGCCAAATCGGCGAACGCGCCGTCCGCCTTGATGTCGGCGAGCGTGACCGGTCGCCGCAGCCGTTTGCCCGCGGCGACCTCGACCACAACAAGGCGCTCGTCCGAGGCACCGGGGTCGGGGTACGGTCCCGCGGCAATCCGTGCCAGGCCGACCGCCGCCCTTTCCTTTCCCGTATGGTAGATCAGCACCTCGTCGCCCTTCCGCATCGACCTGAGACGCTTGAGGGCAACCGGATTGCGTACGCCGTCCCACACGGTGGTTCCGTCACGCGTCAAGTCATCGTGTGAGTACGACGACGGCTCGGTCTTGAGAATCCAGTAATTCGGCATGTCGGTGTCCTTCAGAGAATTCCGCGGGCCCAGACGGCAACGGCGGCGGTCAGTTCGTCCGTGACGGCGTCGCCCGACCGACCCGATCGTTTGCGAACGTTGAAGGAATGGTCTCCATCATCGACGACGTGCAGTGTGGCGCGATCACCCAAGCGATCGCACAGCGGCCGGAGCAGCGTCAAGTCTGCGAGCGGGTCACGCGTGCCCTGCAAGAAGAGCATCGGGATCCGCACGTCGGCCAGGTGGGCACCGCGCCGATTGTCCACCCGGTTCGGCGCGTGCAGCGGGAAGCCCAGAAAGACGAGCCCCGACACGCCCGGAATCGGCTCCTCCGCTTGTGCCGTCGACGTCATGCGCCCACCGAACGATTTCCCCCCCGCGATCATCGGAAGATCCGCCGCGACTCCACGCACCGCGGCGGCGGCGGCGCGGATCGTCGCCATGGCCCGGTCGGGTGGATCCGGTCTGCGACTCCTCCGTTCCATGTAGGGAAACTGATAGCGATATGTCGCGATCCCTCGTGCCCCCAGAGCCTCCGCTATCCGCTCCAGAAACGGATGGTGCATGCCGGCCCCCGCACCGTGCGCGAGCAGATACACGAGCCACGCTCCGGGCGGGCGGTCCAGCTGGGACGAGACGGTGCCCGCCCCGGGGACGTCGAGCGTCACGGATCGCGGTCACCCCATCCGCTCCACCCTGGACCGCGCACGACCCGCCCGGGCAACGCGCCGGTATGCTCGCCATCACGCAGTACCTGTGTGCCGTTCACAAAGACATGCACCACACCCGTGGCATACTGGTGCGGCTGCTCGAATGTGGCGTGGTCCTGTATGCGGGTTGGATCAAACACGACGACGTCGGCGAAATACCCCGGGCGCAGTCTGCCGCGGTTGCGAATCCGCAGGTTGTCCGCCGGCTGGGACGTGAGCTTCCGAATCGCCTCCTCGAGCGGGATCACCTGTTCGTCGCGCACGTACCTGCCGAGGAGGCGAGCGAAGTTGCCATAGGCACGCGGGTGCGTGCTGGACTTGAGAAAGTTGCCTTCGGGAGCCATGGAACCCGCGTCTGACCCGAAGCTCACCCAGGGAATGGCGATCTGCCGCGCCACGTTTTCCTCCGACATGAGGAAATACACCACCTGCACGCGGCTGCCATCCTCGACCACGAGGTCCATCGCGGTCTCTTCGGGGCTCATCCCGCGCATGGTCGCGACCTCCGCCAGCGTCTTGCCGGTGAGCGGCTTGAGCGAATCGTTTCTGAAGCCCACGAGCAGCGTCTGCTCCGGCCCCGCCGCGAGGTACAAGTTTTCCCATTCGTCGGTGGGCGTCGCCATTTCCCGCTTCACGCGCGCCCGCACTGCCGGGTCCCGCAGCCGCTCCGACCACGCGTCATATCCACCCTCCTGCACCCACGGCGGCATCGCGGCATCCAGCCCGGTGGACCCCGCCGTGTAGGTGTACATGTCGGCCGTGATGCCGAGTCCTTCGGCACGGGCAGCCTCGATCCGCGCGATCACCGCATCGAGCTTGTCCCAGTTGGAGCGCCCGGCTGCCTTCAAGTGGTAAATTTCGGCGCGCGTCCCCGCCGCGCGGGCGATCGTGATGAGTTCGTCCACGGCCTGCAGAAGACGATTGCCTTCCGATCGCATGTGCGAGATGTACATCCCGCCGTACTCGGCGGCGACCTGCGTCAGCGCGATCAGTTCGTCCGTGCTCGCGTAGAACGCGGGCGCATAGATGAGCGACGAGCCCACGCCGAGTGCCCCGTCCTCCATGGCCTGGCGCACGAGCGCCCGCATGCGTTCGAGCTCTTCACTGGTGGGCGTCCGATCCTCGTAGCCGACCTCGTGGATGCGAAGCGTCGTCGCGCCAACGAAAGACGCCACGTTCGGCGCGATCCCGCGACCGACGAGATACTCGAGATACTCGTTGAGGGTCCTCCACGGCACATCGAACTTGAGGTCGCCCTGCCCGCGGATCACGTCGGCGCGCATGGAGTCAGTGAGCGGCCCCTCCGACCAGCCCTCACCGAACACCTCCAGCGTCACGCCTTGCCGGATGTCCCCCTGGGAGCGGCCGTCCTCGATCAGCGTTTCCGTGGCCCAGCTGAGCATGTTGATGAACCCGGGACTCACCGCCATCCCCGTGGCGTCCACCTCGACGCGACCGCGGCCGGCGATCGTGCCGCCGACGGCCGCCACCGTGTCGCCCGCGACGGCCACGTCCCCAACAGCCGGCACGCTGCCGGACCCATCGTAGATCGTCCCACCCCGGATCACGACGTCGTACTGCGGGCCGCAAGCGGCAAACACGGCGATCGCGCTGAGACACAGAAAGGGTCGCATGGGCGCTTCTCCTCTTATCGAGCGTGCTGCGTGAAGTTCAGGTTGCGAGCCGCCGTCCGATGCGAGCGAGCAGCGCGTTCAAGTCCGGCCGGTGTTCGAGTACGGGGAGCAGCGGATCCCCACCGAGCCGCGTCATCCGATCGATCGCCGTCGCGACCGTGAAGTTCAGTGGGTCCAGGCGTTCGTTCACCTCGCTCCACTCCAGCGGCATCGAGACCTTGGCACCCGCGTACGGTCGCACACAAAATGGCGCGACGATCAGCTTGCCGCGACCGTTCTGCAGGTAATCGACATACACCTTGCCCTCGCGCTGCGCCGGGAGCCGGGTGATCGTCGCGAGATCCGGCGCCTCCGTCACCACGACGCGCGCCAACAACTCGCCGAGGGTTTTCGCCTGCTCGTGCGTACACTGCCTTCCCAAGGGCACCATCACGTGCAGTCCCGACTGGCCGCTGGTCTTGATGAAGACGGGAAGCGCGACGTCCTCGCACACGGCGCGTACGCACTGCGCGACCGCGATCACATCCGTGAACGGCGCCTCTTTGGGATCCAAATCGAGCACACACCAGTCCGGCTGCTCCAGTGTCGCCACACGACTCGCCCAGACGTGGAGCGGGATCGACGCGAGATTGGCGATGTACAGCAACGCCTCCGGCGAATCGACCACGAAGTAGTTGAGCGCGCGCTCCGTGTCGTCGCTCCACATCGTCTCGCGACGGATCCACTCGGGCGCGAACCCCGGCGCGTCCTTTTGAAAGAAGGACTTGCCGTGAATCCCATCGGGAAACCGCGTCATCACCACCGGACGGTCGCGCAGATAGGGCATGATCCAAGGAGTAATCGCGCGATAGTACTCGATGAGATCGCCCTTGGTGTAGCCTTCTTCAGGCCAGAATACCTTGTCCAGATTGGAGAAGTGCACCGTCCGCTCCACTCGGTGCTCCACCTGCGGCATCGCCAGGTCGTCGCGTTCCGCTTCGTCCGTGCGCACCCCGGGGTGCCGACATTCCCGCGCGTCCTTGTCCGTCCGGAAGCGGAGGAACACCGGCTGACGCAACAACTCCTCCTCGGTCCATTCCTTGTACCGCACCTCACACACGATGCCCGGCTCCACCCACACGTGATCTCGACCGCGCGGCGCCCGTGCGCAGGCCGGCTCATCCCGTCGGGCGGCCTCCAACAAGCTCCCGACTTCGTCCAGCTGCTCTTCGGTGAAGCCGCTCCCGACGCGCCCGATGTATACCAACTCGCGGTCGCGATATGCGGCGAGGTGCAGCGCGCCAAATCCTCCGCGGCGTCCCTTCGGCCGACTGTATCCCACGACGACGAAATCGTCCGTGCGATCGGCCCGCACCTTGATCCAGTCGGCGGTGCGCCGGCCGCGGTAGGGAGCGTCGGCGCGCTTGGCGACGATGCCCTCCAGCCCGAGTTGCTCCACCTGTCGATAAAATGCCTCTCCCTGTTCCTCGATGTGATCCGCGAACTTGAGAGGCCCGAGCGGCGGGAGCACCCGACGGAGCACGTCTTTGCGCTCGAGCAGCGGCAGCGATCGGAGATCGAAATCCTCGAAGCCGATCGCATCGAACAGGTACAGCGTGGCCGGATGCTCGACGGCTTGGAGGCGCACGTCCGACGCGCGGGACAGCCGGGCCCGCTGTTGCAGGCGCTGGAAACTCGGCAGCCCGTCGTCCCCGTGCACCACGATCTCGCCGTCGAGAATCAAATGGCGATACGGGAGGGCCCGGAGCGCGCGGACGACCTCGGGAAACGCCCCCGAGGCATCATGGCCATTGCGCGTTCGCAACCAGGCCTCGCCCTCGTGCACCCCGGCGAGCATCCGATAGCCGTCTAACTTGATCTCGAACACCCAACCAGGTTTGCTGAACGGCTTCTGCCGTGTTTCCGCGAGCTGGAACGCCACGTCCGTGGCCTGCACCGCGCGCCGTTCGACCGGACGTGCGGCCAGCCTCTCCCGCAGCTCCTCACCGGGGTCCACGGCATCACGCAGCTCCTCCACCGTCAATCCCGACAACACCGACCGATCGGGCAGCGGCTCGTCCTCGTCACGCGCCTCGCCGTCCCGCTCCTTGATGAGCAGCCATTCTTTGTCCGCCTTCTTGATCTTCACGAGGGTCCAGCGACCGCGCAGCTTGTATCCCCGCAACTCGAACAACAGCTTGCCCTTGGCGAACCCCTCGGCGACATCCTCGAGTGGGATCCACACACCGCGATCCCACAGAATCACCGCGCCGGCGCCGTAGTTGCCCTCGGGGATGATGCCTTCGAAATCACCGTATTCGAGCGGGTGATCCTCCACCTTCACCGCCAGACGCTTCTCCTTGGGGTCGACCGAGGGCCCCTTCGGGACGGCCCATGACTCGAGGACGCCTTGCATCTCGAGCCGCAGGTCGAAGTGCAGCTGGCGGGCGGCATGCTGGTGAACGACGAACAGGCGGCCGGGGGCCGAGGAGACCGCACCCACCGGCTCCGGCGTCGCACCGGGCGATCGCTTTGCGCGATAGCGACTTAGCTTGTCGCCGGGAGGCTCGCGTGTTGCGTTCATGGAAAGGAGTTCGTACTATAGCGCCCCTATGCCAGCTCGTCCAATCGCGTCCGCCACCGTGTCGTTCGGTCTCGTCTCGGTGCCCGTGCAGCTGTACTCCGCGTCGGAGTCCGAGGCCAAGGTGACGTTCAACTGGCTCCACCAGGACTGCGGCTCGCGCCTCAAGCAGCAGTATGTCTGCAAGCAGGACGGGGAGATCGTCGAGCCCGACAACCGGGTCAAGGGTTACGAGTTCGTCAAAGATCAGTTCGTGACCTTCACGGCCGAGGAATTGAAGGCGCTCGAAGAGCGCGCGACCGGAGCGATCGAAATCACGGAATTCATCCCCGCCGCGCAGGTCGAACGGCATTACTTCGACCGGCTGTACTATCTCGGCCCGGACAAGGGTGGGGACCGGGCGTATCGTCTGCTGTCGCGCGCGTTGCGCGAGACGGACCTCGTGGCCATAGCGAAGTACGCCGCGCGGGGAAAACAATACCTCGTCATGGTACGCCCGCTCGACGACGGTCTGGCCATGGAGCAGTTGCACTACGCCGACGAGATTCGACCGTTCTCGGAGGTGCCGTTGGGCGAGGGCGAGGTGAAAGAGGAGGAGCTCAAGCTCGCACTCCAACTCATTCGGCAGGCCGCCAGCGACACCTTCCATCCGGAGAAATACTCCGACGAGGTGCGCGCCCGCATGCTCGAGCAGATCCAACGCAAGGTGGATGGCCAGGAGATCACCGCGCTGCCGACCGAAACGCCCAAGACGCAGATCATCGACTTGATGGAAGCGCTCAAGGCGAGCCTCGCCGCCGGAGCGGACAACGCGGACGCCGCCGACTCCAAGCCCGCGAAGCGGCGATCCGGCCGGAAAGCCTCCTAGGAGCCGCGCCCTACCGTTCGCGGGGCCGGTTGATCGGCTCCAGCGTCCGCAGGTACGTCCACACCGCGCCGAGTTCGTCATCGGTCATCGTCGTCATGGCAAACCATGGCATGGCCGAGTCGACCGGAGTACCATCCGGACGAAGCCCGTCACGGAACACGCGCACGAAGTCGTCCTGACTCCACGAGCCAAGCCCCGTGGCCGAATCGGGCGTCAGATTGGCGGCGGGAAGCGCGCTGCCCGGGACGGCCGGCTTGCCACCCAGGTCCGCTCCGTGACACCCGATGCAGGCGTTCGCGAGATACGCGCCGTACTCCGCCGTGACACCAATCGTGATCTCCGCCCGGTGGCCGGCGTCGTGATCGATCGCGAAGGCGGGGAACAGCTCCTCCTTGGAGACCAACCCCACCATGCGCCCGATCGGACCGAGTTCGCGAATCCCCCCGGTGCGGTCGACGGGGGGGACGCTGCGCACGTAGCCGATGAGCGCGCCCACGTCCGCATCGGTGGCCCCGTTGTATTCCAACGACGGCATAATGAGGAGGGTGCGGCCGTCCCCCCCTACCCCATGCCGGATCGCGCGCTCGTAGTCGGCCGGCGTGAAGGACGCGCCGACGCCGCCCGCGCCAGCCGTCAAGTTGGGAGCCGAAAGGCGCGCGAACGGCATCCCGTCGATCATGAGGGTGCCACCCAGATCCGCCCCGTGACAATCTCGGCAGCCCCAGATCTGAGCGAGGTGGGCGCCACGCCGGAGCGACGCCGTATCGGTGGGCACCTCGATCGACTCCGCCGGCACACTCATGCTGGCCGTGAGCAGGCGACCACCCGCCACATAGACGCTGGTGGCGGCGATGAGCAACAGCACCACGACGGCACCGAGGCCGATCAGGAGATTACGAATGAGAGGCGACATGGAACCGATCCTGTTCATGATGGGGCCACAAGTATTCTCGCCGCTCGGACCACTGTCAAATGGGCGGACGTGCGTCGCCCATCCGACCAGCACCCTCGGCCATCGCGCCGCTGGGCGCGTCGATCAGTCTTCATCGCCGATCCCTTCAGTCTCCAGCACCGGCGCGAGATCGGTCATCGCATACCATTTCCCGAGTACGTAGAACACGATCGTGAACGCGATCACGGCGGCGTTCAGACTCCATAACACGGTGACCGCAGCCGTGCCGGCAATAAAGAGCATCTCGCCGTGGGTGACGCGCGGCGGCGCGCCCTCCACCGGGTTCGAGAGGGCCGCTTCCGCGCCTGACCGCGCCGGGCGCAGGTACAGCTTGAGCGGCTGCCAGTCGAACACGTCGTACCCCACCTTGAACAGCACCCCACTGAACACCGCCTGCGGGATGAGGTTGAGCATGTCCTGGAACAGCAGCATCTCGATCAGCACGAAGACGCCGACCAGGACACCGGCGAATCGGGCGGTGGCCCCTTCGTTGACGATCAGCACCGAGCGAATGGTCGCCTGCGCGCCGGGGATGCCGCCCACCAGGGCCACCGCGCCGTTGGCCATGCCCTGCGCCACGAGTTCGCGATCCTGCGCCGTCCGTTCCCGAGTGAGCTTGTCCACCACTAGCGACGTGAGCAGCGTGTCGAGATAGGCCAGCAACGCGAGTTGGACCGCGAACGGCGCCGCCAGCACCACCATCGCGGCAGACCAATCGCGCGGAATCTGGCTACCGACGAGGACCACCAGGTCGTCGAGGCTCTTGATCGACGACTGCAGACTCACGCGTTCGACGTCCAAACCCGCCACCGCCACGAGCGCCGACATCGCCACAATCACCACCAACGTGCCCGGAATGGCGTGGCCCACGCGCGGGAGCCGGCGCCGGAGCACCGGGGTCAACCGCAGCACCAGCAGCGCGGTGACCAGCGCGATCGCCACGTTGGCCGCCACGTCACCTCCGTAGGGCGTCTTCCCGCCCCAGCCGAACAGCTTACGCAGCTGGTCGACCCAAATGAGAATCGCGATGCCGTCCATGAACCCAGAGACGACGACCCGAGGTACGAGCTTGATGTACCGGCCAAGCCGCAGCGTCCCGGCCAGCACCAGCACGACCCCCGCAAGGATGAGGGTCAGGTTCACGAATTGGTCGGGATCGGCGCCGGGGTGTTCGCCGAGAAACCGCTCGTGCGCGAAGGCGACGACCACCGCGGTCACGGCCGTCATGGGTGCGGTGGGCCCCGAGCACTGAATCCGGGTCCCGCCGAATCCCGAGGTGACGAGGGCGATGATCCCCGCCGAGATGATGCCGGCGAACGCCCCGCGCCCCGAGAGGATACCGAACGCCGCTCCCAAGCTGATCGCGACGAAGCTGACGGTGAGCCCCGCCAAGACGTTGCGAATCAGGTCGGTGCGAGCGGCGGCGCGGTCGATTGACTCGGGCATGGCGCACCAAAGATCGCCGAGGCGCTCAGTGACGCAAATACCCGGCAACGTCGGCCATTACTAAAGGGCTGGCGCGGGTGTAATCTTGTAATGTTCAATGACCGCCTCCCCCCCACCCGTCCCTCCCGACGCGCTGGGGCTCGCCCATGCGAGCTATGACCGGTGCTGCTCGGTATCCGACTTCTTCCCGTCCTTCTATCGCGACTTCTTCAAGCGCCGGCCGGATGTGGAGGCGATGTTCGCCGCGACGGACTTCGAGAAGCAGCATCGGCTGCTGCGGCACGCGATCGGCCTGCTCTTGGCGTTCCCCACGAAGCCTGAGGACGGACCGATGCTGCTGCGCCGTGTCGCCGAGCGACATGGTCGCGACGACCTGAACATCGACCCGGCGCTGTATCCCGACTGGGTGGAGAGCCTCATCGCAAACGTGGCCGACCACGACGAGGAATTCAGTCCCGCGGTCGAGGCGGCGTGGCGGGCGGCCATCGCGCCCGGGATCGCCTTCATGTTGGACCACGCCTGATGCCCGCGTGCGCTCACTGCGGTGCCGAGGTCACGGTCGGGGCGCGCTTCTGCGCCAGCTGTGGGCAACCGGCAACGGTGAGTGGCGCGGGCACGCGGCGGCGACCAAGCGAGGAGTCGCTCGTGGGAGGGGAGCAGCGCCTCCTCGAGGCCCTGCGAGCGGCCACGCTCGGCGAATACGAGATCCTGGGGGAAATCGGCCGGGGCGGCATGGCCGTGGTGTTTCTCGCCTACGACATCGCCCTCGAGCGCAAGGTCGCCCTCAAGCTGATGTCGCCCGCCCTGATGCTGATGGACCCGGCCATTCAGGCCCGGTTCAAGCGGGAAGCCCGCACGGCGGCCGCGCTCAGCCACCCGCACATCATCCCGGTGTACGCCGTCAAGGACAGTGACGATCTGGTGTACTTCGTGATGAAGTACATCGAGGGCCGGTCGCTCGAGGCGGTGATCGACGAAACCGGTCCCCTGCCGGTGGCCGTCGCGGTGACGATTCTGCAGCAAGCGGGTGGCGCGCTCGCCTACGCCCATCGCAAAGGTGTGATACACCGCGATGTCAAGCCTGGAAATATCATGCTGGACGAGGAAGGTTGGGTGGTCGTCTCCGATTTCGGCATTGCCAAGGTCGCCCAAGGGGAGGCCCTGACGGCCACCGGCGGAGTCATCGGCACGCCGGCGTACATGAGCCCGGAGCAATGCCAGGGACTCGAGATCGGCGGGGCGACCGACCAGTATGCCCTGGGTATCGTGGCGTATGAGATGCTGGCGGGCCGGCCGCCCTTTGAGGGCGAGACCATGGTCAACCTGATCTATGATCACTGCCACACCCCCCCAGAACCGATCGGCGAGTTGCGCCCGGAATGCCCGCCCGACCTCGCGGCCACGGTGATGCGCATGCTGGCCAAACAGGCCTCCGATCGGTTCCCGACCATCGACGACGCGCTGGCGGCGATTGGTCCGGTGGAGGAGACTCCGGACGAGGCGCGCACACAAATGCTCACGTTCGTGCAGAAGGCGCCGACCACCACCGAGCAACTGATCGAGAAGTTCCGCACCCCTGGTCGACCGCTCACTCCCGCGCCGGCGTCCGCGCCGCGCGGTCCGACCAAGGCGACACCGCTGACTCCCGCGCCCGTCGCGACTAGCAAGCAGCCGGCGCCAAAGATGCGGTGGGCCGCGATCGGCATTCCGTTCGTGATCGTGGCGTCGGTGCTCGGGTGGCTCGCCCTGCAGGGACCCGGAGAGGCCGACAGCGGGACGGCTGCCGACCCGGCGACGGTCGCGGCGCCGGCCCCGGCGGCCACGCCCAACGCGATCGACATCACGCCGAGCGCGGTTAGCCTCGACGTGGGCGCCCAAACCGCACTGACCGCGACGGCCCGGGACGCAGGCGGACAGGTGATGGACGCACCCGTCACCTGGGAGTCCCACGACCCAGCGGTCGCGACGGTGACCGGCGGTGTGGTGACGGCATTCGCCGCGGGTACGGCCCGGGTCACCGCGAGGAGCGGACCCAGCTCCGCGACGGTCACCGTGCTGGTGTCGGCCCCGCGACCCGCGACGAGCGCCGGCGCGTCGCCCGCGGCCGCCCGCATCGCCATGAGCGCGGTGGAGGTCAACGCTCGAGTGGGAGAATCCACCCCACTCCGCGCCGACGTCCTCGATGCTCGCGGGCAGATCATGCGTGATCAGCGCATCACGTGGAACTCCACGGCGCCCTCGGTCGCCACGGTGTCGTCCGACGGTCGGGTGACGGGGCGCGGGCCGGGGACGGCCACAGTCATCGCGAGTGCCGCCGGCCTCACGGCAACCGCGCGGATCGTGGTCGGCGCGGCGCCCGTCGGCGCGGTGGACATCGTGCCGCGCACCGTGACCGTGCAAACGGGCGAGGCCATCCAACTCCAGGCGACGACACGCGACAACGATGGCGGGGAACTCCGCGACCGCGCCATCACATGGCGCTCGTCGGACCCGTCCGTCGCACAGGTGTCGGGCACCGGTCGGATCACCGGCGCCGCCGCCGGGACGGCCCGCATCACCGCGGAGAGTGAAGGCATCGCCTCTCAGGCGTCGGTCACCGTCGAGGCACCGGCGGCGGTCTCGCGCGCCGCACCGGACGCGCCCGCCGACCCGCGGCCGTCCATTCTGGCCGAGATCGATCGCTACCGGCAGGCAATCGCGTCTGAGGACATCGCTCGGCTCCGATCCGTCGATCCGTCGATGACGGCGGAGCGGCAGCGCTCATGGGAACAATTCTTCGATGCCGTGACGGAGCTCACCGCCACGTTCAGCGACATCGATCTTCAGGTCGCCGGCGACCGGGCCACGGCCCGGGTGAGCGCCACCTATCACTTCCGGGTGGGGCGTCCACAAACGCAGGAGACCACGCTCACCATCGAACTCCGCCAATCCGGCGGGCAATGGCGAATCGCATCCGTCAACTAGCACGCGTCTCGACCCGTTCGACGACGACGCCAGGAGGCACTATGCACCGTTGGGTCACCGTACTCATGTTGTCCGTGGTGGTCGCCGCCCCGGCATCCGCGCAGTCTTTGCGGAGCCTCGTGGATCAGCTGTTCATCTTCGGCTCGGGTGAAGATCAGCTCTTCCTCGCCGGAACGGCCGATCCGAACAACCCGGCGTCCGTCCAGGCGCACGGTGCGCACTTCATCCCGGCGGCGGTCGAGGGCAACGGCGCCCTCATCAGCTTCCTGGCGTCGGCCCTTGGCTCGAGCGTCGCCAACATCCCCATCAGCGCGACCAGCAGCGGCCAGACGTTCCGCTTCGAGGGCGGCGTGCCGGTGGCCACGTCGACGTCGCCGGGGCCGATCTTCGCCGAGCGCGCGCAGACGTTGGGCCGCGGCCGGGTGCTGGTCGGCGCGAGCGTCAACCGGTTCCGGTTCTCGTCGGTGCGCGGGATTCCTCTCAACAACGTCGAACTCAACTTCACACACGTCAACGCCGACTTCGAAGGGTGTGACGCGATCTTCAACGGCGACTGCACGCTGGTCGGCATCCCGGGCCTGGAGAACGACTTCATCGAACTCCACCTCGATCTCAACATGGATGTCACCGCCAACCTGTTCGTCCTGACGTATGGTCTCCTGGACAACGTCGATATCGGTGTCGCCGTGCCCGTGATCACCACGAATCTGCGCGGCACCAGCACCGCGCAAGTCGTCCCATTCGGCGGCACGACCGCGACCCACTTTTTCGCGGGCACGGCCGACAACGCGGAGTTGTCGGCGACTCGGTTCGTCGAGGGATCCTCGACGGGGCTCGGTGACGTGGCGGCCCGCATCAAGATCAGACTGTCGCAGGGCGAGAACGCGGGCTTCGCGATCCTCGCGGACGGTCGATTCCCCACGGGGAGCACCGAGGACCTCCTGGGGAGCGGCGAGACGCAAATCCGCGGCCTTGGTATCGTGTCGGCCCGCTTCGGCGACTTCTCGCCGCATGCGAACGTCGGGTACCTCTACCGCTCCGGCGACGCCTTCGCGGACGCCGTCCTCGCCACAATCGGATTCGACCAGCGGTTGTCGAATTGGGCTACGCTCGCGGTCGACGTGGTCTCCGAGTTCCAGGCGGGCGAGAACCCCCTGACGCTCCCTGGAGAGCACCGAATCGACGTGCCCTTCCGTCGCACGGTGACGCCCACCAACATCCCGGATATCCGTGACGACCTGATCAACGCCTCCGTGGGCTTCAAGTTCACCGCGGCGCCGGGCCTGGTCGTTATCGCGAATACGCTGTGGCCCCTGAACAAGGGCGGCTTGCGGGCCACCGCCGCTTGGATGGCGGGACTGGAGTACAATTTTTGACGACGGTAGGAGCGTAGGACGGTAGGAGGGTGGGACGGTAGGATCGCGTCGAGCCCGGCGGAGCGGGCCGCCGGTGTCAGCCGGCCGAGAGCGCGGCGGTCGCGACGGGCTCGATGGTGGAGGGTTGCCCGGGGACCAGGACCAGCTCGCGCGTCACGCCCCAGTCGGGCCACGATGGCACCACGATCCGAATGGCCACGGTCCACGCGATGGAGTTGCTGCTGCCTTTCCACGAGAGGGCGGTGGTCCGGGGCACCGTCACGACCGTATCGGCGGAGAACACCTGGCCGCGCTCCATTGTTCCTCCGTCGATCAACACGGTTTCCTCAGACAGCAGCTCGTGGGTGCGTGTCTGTCGGTCGGAGCCGCTGCCCCGCGTCGCCGACTCCTTTCCCGCCACCGTTGCCGCGACGCGGTCGATGGTGACGCTCGTCGGGGGGCGTATTTCGAGATGGATCGGAATCTGGTCACCGGGACACGCCCGCGTCGCTCCAATTGACAACGCGATGTCTCCCAGCTTTCGCGCCGCGATGGCATTGCGACCGAACAACGCGATAACCACCCCGGCGATCGCCAGCCACAGCAGCGATCCCGGAAAATCCGTGGCCCACAGCAGAACGGCGGCAACCGCGAGCGCGACGAGGCGGAGCCGATTCCAGGCACGCGCGGCATGCACCACGCGCGTGTACGGCGCACGGTCGCCGATCAGCGCCGTCCCACCCGGCCGCAGTTCATACCGTTCTTCGATCTTGGGATCGACCGTCCAGGGGACGTCGGCCCGCGCTCGGATGAACTGATCCAGCTGCACGAGCGTGCCCGCATAGGTCGTGGGACCGTCGGGTGCCGCAACCGCGAACGCAAGGTCCTGTTGCTCACCGGCACGCACCTGCACGTCCGACGCGAGTTCGTCCTTCCCCACCGCCCGCTCCTCGGTGTTGCCCCACCCCCCAACCCGCCACAGCCGCTCGAGCGTGACGCTCTTCGCCGTCACGTCCTCCACGGCGTGCAGGGTAACCGTACCCCGAATCGTGTCGCCGGGCTGGTACGATCCCGGATGCCCGTCGATGGTCAGCGTGAGCTTACACTTGGCCACAGGCCACCTCCTCGCGTCGCGCTCGCGGTCGGAGTCGGACTCGGGATCGGAACGCGTGTGCAAAGGTCCCACGGAGACGCAGCGTCGGCAAGATGCCACGCGCACCTTGACCGCCGCTCGGGGGCGTCGCTAGGATCGTCGCACGACGTTCGACGCGCCGCCGCAGGTAACGACGCTCCTCCGAGAGCCGCCGTGGACCGCTGAACTCTCGGGAGGAAGGTCTCGCTCGTCCCAAGCCAGCCTTCCAGGGGACCTTCTCGGCCACGGCCTAGCGGCCGCGGCGCTCACTCAAGCGGTACTAGGGCCAGAACCCGGCGAACGTCCCGCCCGTGAGCAAGCCGTACACCAACCCGTCAAACATGTTCTTGGCGGTCGTGGACCAGGAACGGGCCCACCAAATCGAGTTGTGTGCCTCGGCACCCGCATAGGCCAGGAACGCGACGACGCTCGTGAACCGGAAGACGGTCATGTACTCTTGCGGGCCTGTCAGTGAGCGCCCGGCAATGTACGCCACGAGAACGCCGACGATGAGCAAGTAGGCAAACCACATCCCGAGGGACTTCCCCATCGCCGGCACGCGATTGGGCCATACGGTCATCAACAGCACCGGGCCCTCCTGGTACTTCTGCACCATCTCGGGCGAACCCATTTCCTTCATGCCGGGCGCGTGTGGGATCACGTAGTCGCCCGGAGGGATGTCCGCGCCGCGGAGACCGCTGCGGGCAGCCTCTTCGTTCGGGACCTTCTTGACGTCGCTCTTGTGGTACCCCAACACCATGTGGATCACCGAACTCGCAACGAATACGATGACCGCTGACAAGAGGATGGGGAGCCAAAGCGCAGTGATGCCGACCATATACGCTCCTTCGCGACCGAGCCGCGCACGGGGGAGGTGACGGGCCACCGGCTCGCGCCGGGGACCCGCGGGTGAATCGCGGGAGAATCTACGACCGGGGCGGCAATCCGCGAGATGGCGCGGGACGTTCGGCCCCAACGGATCCGACTAGGTCGCGAAGGCCCCCGCGTGCACCGGATCGAGCAGCCGAATCGAGACGGCCTGCACGATGTGGATACGCGCCCGCTCCACCACCTCATCGAGCGATGGTGAGTCACGGTACATCTCGAGCGCCATGGCTTTCAACTCCGCCGCGGTGGGCACGTGGGGAAGGTGCAACCGTTCCCACTCGGCAATCCGTTCCCGCGTCTCTCGGGCCATCTGCGTCAGCTCATCGCGAGACAGATGTGCCGGCCAAGTCCACCGCGCCCGATCGACGATCACCTCCACGGGCACGCTAGCGGCAATCCTGCGCGCTGCCTTGTCGATCACGAGCTGGCCCAGCCGTCGCTCCCCGGCGACGACCGACTCGGGCGGCTCCTTGAGGTCCCACACGAGTCCCAGGAGTGCCAAGACCTTGAACACGTAGTACGTGACGTCGATCTCGTACCAGCGGAACCCCTGACGCATGGAGCTCTGATAGTAGTGGTGGTTGTTGTGCCATCCCTCACCGAATGTGAGGAGCGCCAACCACCAACTGTTGCGCGAATCGTCCCCGGTGATGTAGCGCTGCCGGCCGGTCATGTGCGCCAACGAGTTGATGACGAACGTTCCGTGGTACAGGAACACCGTACTCGCGAAGAAGCCGACGAAGAGCGCTGACCAGCCCGCCGCCAGCAACACGCCGACGGCGAGCACCATCGCCGGCAGGTACTTCTGGCGGTCCAGCCATCGGAGCTCCGGATACTTGGTCAAGTCCGGCACGAGATCGTAGTCCGGCTCTCGGGTGTTCGGCGAGAAGATCCAGCCGACGTGCGCGAACCAAAACCCCCGCAGGCCCGGCGAGTGAGGATCGAGCGGAGTGTCGGAGTACTTGTGATGGGCTCGATGCTTGGCCGCCCACCAAATCACCCCGCGCTGCGCGGAGCTCTGGCACAGGAAGGCAAGCGCGAACTGACCGACCCGGCTCGTTTTGAAGGTGCGGTGCGAGAAGTAGCGGTGGTAGCCGCCGGTCACCGCGATCATCCGCACGACGTAAAGGACCACGCCAATGAGCACGGCTTGCACCGTGACACCGGCCCAGATGACGCCAAGGGCGGCGAGATGAAAGAGGAGAAACGGTGCGGCCGAGGGATAGACGACGTCGTCGTCCGGAAAGTCGGGCGGTCGCTCAATCTGTCGCAAATGGGTGTCCGGGTGACGGAAGGCGCGGCGGGCGAACATATATAATAACCCGGAGTCCCCCATCTCGACGCCACACCCCTCAACACCGGCCTATTGGTCGTCGATCTGGATCCTCGTCACCCCGCGCGAATACCGGCCGGTGGACCGAGCGCCCTCCGCCGGCAGGCTGACCCGGAACATCGTTCGGCCGGGCCGCGATTCCACAGTGATCTCCCCGTCGTGCCGCTCGAGCGAACGCCGCGCGACGTCCAGTCCCAACCCCACGCCGTGGCCGGGTTCCTTGGTGGTAAAGAACGGATCGAAGATCCGGCCCCGGATGTCCGCCGGAATGCCCGGGCCGTCGTCCACCACCTCGACGATGACTCGCCGGCCCTCACGCCGCACCGCCACGGAGACCGTCCCCCCGTGCTCCACGGCGTCGATGGCGTTGTCGATGAGGCTCGCCCAGATCTGATTGCACTCGCCGGCCATGCCCAGCACCGTCGGGAGGTCGGCCTCGATGTCAACCGCGATCTCGATCTCCTTGGCTGCCGCCTTTGCCCTGAGGACGGTGACGGCATTCCTGATGCCCTCACCGATTACCACCGGCGCCGCCACCATCGCGCGGTCCATGTGGGTGAACCCCTTCACGGCCGACACCATGTCGAAAACGCGGGACGCCCCCCGCTCGATCTCGATCGCCAGGTTGCGGGTGGAACAGCCCGTACCGACCCAGCGCAGCGCTACGTTCAGCTCCTCGCCCCGCAACGTCGTGGCCAGCTGCTCGAGCTGTTCCGTTGTCACCGCCGTTTCCGCCAGCTGTGCCGCGGGGGCATCGTCGCCGCCGTGTCCACGGATCCACTCCGCAATCTCATCCTCGCGATCTGCCCGTTCCAACGGGGTCCAGGAGCGGCTGGGCAACGCCAAGCAGGCCTCGCGCACCCGGGCGATCGTCGCCAGCTGCTCCTCGCCGAGCCGCAACGCGCCCAGTGCGCGAGCCGCAGCTTCGATCTCGGAGAGACCGTTTGCCAGATCCTTGGCGCTGCGCACGATCGCCGAGGCGGGATTGTTCAGTTCATGGGCCATGCCGGCGGCGAGCTTGCCGAGCGCGAGGGTCTTCTCATCCTGCAAGTCCACGGACGTGAACTGACGCGCTCGGTCGACCATCACGTGGACCAGGATACCCGTGACTTCCGGGCACACGGTCGTCATTTCGTGAAACCGTGCGCGCGGCACCGCCCAGATGTCCGTCTGCGCTTCGGCACGCGCCGCCCCGGGAGAACCCTTCATGCGGGAGTAGGGGAGGACGCCGCTGACATCCCCCCCGTGCCACTCGATCACCTTACGTTGTCCCCCACCTCGGTCGACGTAGAAGGCGACATGACCGGACAGGATGATGTAGAGGGAATCAATCGACTCCCCGGGTTTCGATAGTTGATGGCCACGCTCGATCGAGAGGAGTTTGCCGTTCGCGGCGAGCCACTCGAGTTCCTCGAGCGGTGCGCCGCCAATCATGGCATGCTCGCGGAGGCGGTCGAGGATGGTCGTGGCGTGGGTCATTGCTCCGACGGCCGAGCGCGCTCCACCGCGCCGGATCGCACCTCATCGTCCTCCAGCAGATACGGCGCGAACAGATCCCGCAAATCGGCTAACGAATCGTCGATCGCCATCGGCATGACCATCGTGTGCATGTCAAGCGCCACGATGGCGTTGAGCGCGGCATCCAGCTCCGATGCGGCCCGCAACCGCTCGGCGAACGCCCGATTGACGATGTTGACACGCTCGTAGATCTGCAGCAGACCCGCGAAGTCCGTGTCCTGCGCACCGCCGGCCTTGCCGACGAAGTACTGTGCCAGGCGATACATCGACGTCACGCGGTACACGGTCTCCAACGGGCTCGCGAACGGCAGGTGAAACCGTGCCATCGGCCGGAAGTGTGCGGTGTTCGGACAGCCGCTCACCGCCATGAGCAATCCGATGAGCGAGGTGACGGCCACCTGCGCCGACGTTTCCGCGGTGACCGTTCGTTCCTCGGTGGACGCCTCCACTCGCACCCGCTGATGCGACAGCACCCGACCGAACCCCGCCATGACGTCCGTCAGACTGACCGCGGCGGGACAGTGCGGATGCGCGTCCGCACGCAGTGGGCAATTCGGGCATTGTTGAAACTCGAGCGCCGTCCACGCCGGCAGCTCTTCTTGTTTGCGATCCTTGAGCTCCAGCGTCCGCGGATCGAGCCGCAAGACGAACGACTCGGTCGCGGCGCCGAGGTCCACCGTATATCGGATCGTGATGTCGCTCATACGATGAAGCGTTCTCCAGAGTCGGGCACTGCTTCCGGTCGCCGGGCGCCCGGCGGATCAGGACGCCTGCCGCTTCACCGTGCGACCGATGACCATACTGATGTTGTCGGAGCCCCCATCGTCCAGCGCGTCTTGCAGCAACGCCTCGCATGCCAGCCGCGCGCTCGTGAGGTTGACCAGCCGCTCGCGAATGCGATCATCGGACACGTGCTTCGTGAGCCCGTCGCTGCACAACAACACGACGTTCCCCCAGTCGCGCGTGATACGGGTGACGAGCGGAGCCGCCTGCTGTCCGCCGATGGCGCTCGACAGCACGTGGGCCCACCGGGTGCTGTGCGCCTGGGTGCGGGTGAGCACGCCCTGGTCGACCAGCTCCTGCGCCATCGTCTGGTCGCGCGAAATCTGCGTCAGTTCGCCGCCGCGCAACATGTAACAGCGACTGTCGCCCACCTGGAGCAGGTATGCGTGGGGCCACAAGCCCAGAAACAGCGTCAGCGTGGTGGCGAAACGCTTCTTGTCGGAGTTGTGCTCGGCCAGCCCCAGCAGGCTCTCATGACATTCCAGCGCGGCGCCCTCGAGCAGGCGGCTAAAGACGTCCGGGTCGGTGTCCTCCCGACGATAGGCGTCGTGGAAGCTGTGAGACACCGCTTCGACCAGCGCCTGAATCGCCGCACGCGCCGCGTGCTCACCCCCCCCGGCGCTCCCGACGCCATCCGCCACCATCGCGAACGACGCCAGCCGCTCCACCGCGACACTCTCGAGATCTTCTCGTGGCAGGCTCGTGCGTTCCACTCGCGTGCCGCGCGTCAGCGACCCCAGGAAGAAGTGGTCCTGATTGTCCTTTCGCACCAGCCCGGGATGGGTCAAGCCCCACGCGTCGACGTCGGCGTGGGTGGGTTTGATCTCCTTCATCACGTCGCTCTGACTCATGCGTACCCCAGGCATGCGGTGTGGTCGGCTGCGCGCCGTCGGCCGGCGCGATACCACGCCCGACCGCTGGAGCCGATCGGCACATCCCGATCGGTTGCACGACGCATAACAAAGATGCCGCGAGCCGGTTGATTCCGCGAGCGGGACGGCGGCGTGGTCACCAGACGGTCCAGCGCGGGACGACGCGTGGCGCGAAGGAGAACGGATACGCGGCCGCGGCGTCCACCACCACCTGCACCCACCCGACGGCGGGAGATCCAGGCACTTCCAGCCGGGTGAGGTTCTCCAGTACCTGGCCCGTCGTGCGCCGCACGAGCGGGTGATCGACCACGAACTCGTGGTCATCGCCGTGAATCAGCAGCACCGGCCCGGCAAACCGCTCGACGGCGGCTTCGAGGGTCTCCAAGAACGGTTCGTACCGCCGGCGATACGCGTCATCCGCCGGCTCCTCGAGCGCCATGTCCGCATGCAACGCCAGCACCACGGCCGCCGCACCGAGCGAGTCGGCGACCGCGAAGGAAGCACGCGTCCACGCCGCGGCCGCCGCCGTGCGACGGGCGGACTCCTCGTCGTCTCGCACGCTTCTGCCGGGGAACGGTTCCAATCCGTTGCCTCCCACCAGGTGCACCGTGAAGAACACCACCCGCTCATGCACCCACCGGACATGCTCCACGAACTCGCTCCATGCCGTGTCAGCCGCCTGCACGGCAAGCGGGAGCGGCGGCGTCCCGAGACTGCTCTCGGGGCTCGCAAAGAAGATCGCGCGGAGGCGGGTGAGCCGGTCGAGCGGCCCATACGACCCGGCGATGCGCTCGTGGCAGTCGGTCCACTCATTGTCCCCGGGCGTGTAGACGAGCGGGTGCCGCAGGCGCTGGAACTGATCCAACCGCTTCCGATAGTGCTCATCGGAGCACGGATACCAGAAGATGTCGCCCACATGGATGATGAAGCTGAGGTCCGCCTGGTCCAGCTGCCGCATGACGTGCCCGAACCGGATGTCCTCCAGCGCGCTGTACGGCGCATCACCGAGCGCCGCGAACGCGAATGCTCCCGGGGGCACGGCGGGCGGTGGCGGTTCTTGGCAGGCCGCTGTCACCAAGAGCGGCGTCACCCACCAGATGCCGGCCCGACGACGGCTCATGCTTTCCGACCCGAGATCATTCGTGACCGGCCGCCATGCCGTCCTTTCGGGGATCGGACCCCGCGGCCCACCCCCCCGGCACCCGCATCACGGCCTGCGCACCGCCAAACCGCCAGACGAACGCGCGCGCCGACTCGTCATAGTCGGCCGCGTCGAGCACCCGGTGTCCCATCGCCGCGAGCTCGGCCCGCACCACGTCGTCCACGGGAGGCTCGATGGCCACCCGCAACCCACCCATGACGCGATACCGGGCGGCTGCGGCGCATACACCGTGGAACGACCGGCCACGGTCGTCGGCCTGGGGTCTTGGGCGTCGGCAGGCATCGTCATGAATGAGAACGCCAATCCTGAAAGCAACGTCAGCGTGGACGCCCGGAACAATCGCATGGCATGGTCCTCACGGCGGGGGGGCGATCAATACTAACCCGCGATCCGAGACCGAGGCGAGCTCGGTGCTACGAATACACGGCGATACGCACCGGCTCCGGCGGGCCGATCGCGTCCTCTACGACCAACCTCACACGGCGCACGGACCGCCCGGGCAACCGGTCGAGCTTGCGATACCCGATCGTGGTGCCCCGCGACAGTACGCGCCACCCGTCTCGGGTCATCCCCTCGAGGGCGTAGCGTGCAACGGCCTGCCCGTGGGCGATCTCCTCGCGGAGATCCGCGATCGACACCTCGACGAAACGCCCGAGATCGACCTCCGCCACGGCGGTCGATCCACCCGTGCGCAGCCACGACGCGGCGCGCCCGGCAGCGAGATCCTCACCCAGCAGCGTGTCGAGCCGCCGCCGCATGCCGGCCAGACGGGCAACGTCCGTCGCGTGGAGGAGACCGGCGCGGGTCGGTGGGACGTTGAGCAACAACTTGGAGTTCCTGCCCACCGACGTGAAGTACAGGTCCACGAGCCGATCGGCGCTCTTCACGCGATCGTCTTCGGCGGGATGGTAGAACCACCCGGGCCGAATCGAGACGTCGGTCTCGCCCGGCCGCCAGACGGTTCCTCCAGGGTCGCCGTGCTGGAGCATATCCATCACGCCGTCACCAGTCGCTCCGGGATACGGCACGGCCGCGGGGTTCACGGTCGACCAATTGGTCTCACCCGCCACCCCCACCTCGTTGCCGATCCAGCGGACGTCCGGGCCGGCGTCCGAGAACATCACGGCGTTCGGCTGGAGCGTGCGTACGAGTCCCCAGATGCGAGTCCAGTCGTACACCTGGCGGCGTCCGTTGGGACCCTCACCGTTAGCTCCGTCGAACCACACCTCGTTGAGCGGGCCGTATCTAGTGAGCAGCTCGGTGAGCTGCTCGCAGTACAGATCGTTGTAGCGCGGCGAGTCTCCGTACGACGGCTCGTGCCGGTCCCATGGGGAGAGGTACACGCCTGCCTTGAGCCCCTCGGCGCGGCATGCGTCGACAAACTCCCGCATCACATCACCCTTGCCCGAACGCCAGGGGCTCATGACGACGGAGTGGTTCGTGGTCCCGGTGGGCCAGAGGCAAAAGCCGTCGTGATGCTTGGCGGTGAGGATCATCGCGCGAAACCCGGCGGCGCGGGCCGCCCGAGCCCACTGACGGGCGTCGAGGGCCTCGGGCGCGAACACGCTCGGATTCTCGGTCCCGTCACCCCACTCGCGGTCCGTGAACGTGTTCACGCCGAAGTGCAGGAACAGCGCCAGCTCATCCTGTTGCCATGCGAGCTGCGCCGGCGACGGGACCGGTCGGCCACGAGGCCCCTCGGGCCCGCGCCACCACCGCGGCGCCACCAGGGCAGCCGACGCGGCGGAGAGAAACCCACGGCGCGGGATCGTAACCCGGCGCTTGGTCACGGCCGTGGGGCGCGTCGAGTCACGGCCGCCCGCCGCGCCGATCCGCCGCCCTCAACGCCCGACGGCGGGGTCCACCGGCTCCAACCCCAGCCGCGCCAACTCGCGATTCACGGCGGCGAGATCCGTCGCCCACACTTCCGCCAGGCGATCGGTGTAACCGCGGAGTCGCTCCACCATGATCTGGAAGATCTCTTCCATGTTGTTGCCGGGTGGTCCGTCGCCACGCTCGGACATCGACAGGAGATTCGCCAGGCGGTTGTTCACCTTGATCGGGAAGTTCAGCGGATCCTGATTGCTCCTGTTCCTGACTTGATAGACGTCCGCCTCCACTGCCGACGCGTTGGCGACGAGGCGGTCGGCTGCTTCCTTGAGTCGCGCATCGGCGCGCTGCGCGAGCCGATCGGCTACCTGGGCCTTGACCCGCCGGATGGCGATGACCGCCGTATTCGCTTCGGTCACCTTGTCCCGCACCCGCCTGCCGAACGCATACTGGGCCCGGAGATCGTCATCCGTAACTCCGGCGATCCACGGGTTGCGCCGCACCTCGAGATTCGTGGTCGCGGTGTGCCCGTCCACTGCGAGGCGCACCACGTAGCGACCCGGTGGCACCACGGGCGCCATGGTCCGCACGCCCCACAGGATCATTCCTGGGAACGTCACCGCCGGATCGACCTGGAGATTCCACTGGAGGACGTTCATACCGGCCGCGACCGGCAGGGTCTGGCCGGACCACCGGTTGCGTTCCTGTGTCGTATCCGCGGGCTCGATGGTGCGAACGACGCTTCCGTTCGCGTCGAGGATCTCGAGCTTCGCGGTGGTTGGCACCTCGGCGAGCCACCAGGACAGCGTGGCACCGTTGCCAGAGCGGTACGCCACCGGAGGTGTGAACAGTGTCACCGGCCTCGCGGTCATACCTGTCGCCGCCTGGCGCAATGGGGCCACGTTGTCCAGGATCCAGAACCCTCGCCCGTGACTGGCGATCACCAGCTCGTTGCGCTCGACGATCAGATCGACGATAGGAAGGTCGGGAAGACCCGGATTGAGGTCCTGCCAGGTCGCACCGTCGTCGTACGAGATGTAGACCCCATGTTGGGTCGCGGCGTAGAGCAATCCGCGACGATTGGGGTCCTCACGCACGGCGTGCACGTAGGCGTCGGCGCGAATGCCGTTCACGATCTTGGTCCACGTACGACCGTAGTCCGCCGTCTTCCAGATGTAGGGCGCGAAGTCGTCCAGCAGCGGGCGGCGCACGGACACGTAGGCCCGACCCGCGTCGAATGCCGACGCGTCGATTTGACTCACCCTCCCGAACTCCGGCATGTCGCGTGGAGTGACATTGCTCCAACTCGCACCCCCGTCCCTGGTCACGTGGACCAGACCGTCGTCGGACCCGGTCCAGATGACGTCGAGGTTCACCTTGCTGGGTCCGACCGAGAAGATGGTTGCGTACACCTCGGGACCATTCATGTCGCCGGTAATCGGTCCGCCGGAGTGCCCGAGGGTGCTCGGGTCCGCTCGTGTCAGGTCACCACTCAAGGCGTCCCACGTGCGCCCACCGTTCGTCGTGCGCCACAGTCGGTTCGACGACGCGTAGAGGACCGTCGGATCGACCGGCGAGAAGATGATGGGGAACGTCCATTGCCACCGCTCCACCATGTCGCTGGCCGGCTCGCCCGAGTAGAACCACGGGTAGGGGTTCACCTCCCGCCCGCCGCCGAGCCGGCGATTGAACTTGTCGATGTAGCCCCCGTTGTTCGTGCCCGAGTAGAACACGTCCAGGTCGTTGGGATCGGGCGCGATATACCCCGGTTCTCCGCCCCCGGCACGGTAGGCGACGTCCATGGAGCCTTCCGTGAGGCTGCGAGGGCGGCGACCGAATCCGCCGAACCCACCGCCGCCGAACCCGAACCGGCCGGCGTTCCAGTCCGAGGGCAGGCAGAGTGTGCTGTTGTCCTGCTGGGAACCGCACACATGAAACGGGATGTGAGCCGTCGTGACCGCGTGGTAGAACTGGGCCGTGGGGAAGTCCTCCGCCGTCCAATGCTCCCCCGTGTCGAAACTGACGGCGCCGCCGCCATCGTTCCCCACCACGAGGTGTGAGGGATCGTCGGGATCGATCCAGAAGTCGTGGAAGTCGCCGTGCGTGCCGTTGTTGATGACCTCCGTGGTCTTGCCGCCGTCGGTCGAGCGAAACAGCGACGTGTTCTCCAGGTACACGACGTCCGCATTCTGGTGGTCGGCGAACACATGCGTGTAGTAGAACGCGCGCTGGCGAATCGCCCGCGCGTCGTTCACCAATTCCCACGTGGCGCCACCGTCGTCGCTGCGGAACAGTCCGCCGTCGTCGTGTTCGAACAGGGCGTACACGCGGCTCGAGTTGGCGCTCGACCCGGCGATACCGATGCGACCCACGACGCCCGCCTGTGGCATTCCCGGATTGCGAGTGAGTTCCGTCCACGTTTCGCCGCCGTCCACGCTCTTGAACATCCCGCTGCCCGGCCCGCCGGATGACATCGTGTACTCTTTCCGGAACGCTTCCCACAGGGTCGCGTAGAGGACGTCGGGGTCGTTGCGATCGATCGCAATGTCGATCGCACCCGTGCGATCGTTCCGGTAGAGCACGCGGCGCCACGTGTCGCCCCCATCCGTGCTCTTGAACACCCCCCGCTCCTCGCTCGGCGCGCTGTACTTCCCGAACGACGCCACGTAGATGACGTTGGGATTGGTCGGGTGAATCCGGATCTTCGAGATCCCGTGAGACTGGCGGAACCCGACGTGCTCCCACGTCTTGCCGCCGTCGCGGCTGCGATACACGCCGTCACCGGGCAAGATGTTGCCGCGGATGCACGTTTCGCCGGTGCCGATGAACACGAGATCGGGGTTCGTCTCGCTCACGGCGACCGCGCCGACCGACGCCGCGGTGATCTGATAGTCCGTCACTGGCGTCCAGTTGTCCCCGCCGTCGGTCGTCTTCCAGAGGCCGCCACCCACCGCACCGAAGTAGGCTTCGTCCGGCCGTCCTCGCACGCCCGATACGGCGATCGACCGGCCGCCACGGTCCGGCCCGAGGTTGCGCCAGCGGTAGCCGGCCAGAAGCGCCGAGTCGAGGGTGACGGGGGACTGCGCGTGGAGATGCACAGGCAGCGAGGCGGCGGCGCCGAGCACGAAGGCCAGCGCGGCACGGGTGAGGCTGGTGCCGAGAGACATGGTACGATCCTCTGGAGTGGTAGTCGATGTTCCGCGAGAATGTACGCCCCGGTCCGGGGCTGCGGTACGGTCGTGATAGCAGTTGACGGGCGCTCGCGCTCTTTCTCCTCGCGCGCGCCGCGCGGCTTCTCCCGGAGGCCGGGGTCGCGGAGCTTGAGCACGTTGGCCAGCCGCTCGGCGGCAATGCTCAGCGCAGTCTTGACTCGGCGTTCGGTCAAACCACATTACGTCCACCTTGTGAGGACCTTGCGTGGCATCCGCCACGCCCGGGAGGGGCCGCCGCATGGTGCCGGCGACCCCTCCACGCTTTGCCCGCGACTACAGCACCGCCGTGACCATGCCGCTCGGCTGTCCGGTGCCGGCCTTGTTCACGGCGTACACGCGGTAGCTGAATTCCACGCCGCGAGGCTGGTTGCCGAGCATGTGCTGCGTTTCGGTGGACATACCGACTTCCTCCCACGGCCCACCGTCCTGCTTGCGCTGGATCCGATAGACGCCGACGGGTCCGCCTTCCACCGGCGGCTTCCATTCGAGAGCGATCCAGGTATCGCCCTCGGCCACGACCTTCTCGTTGCGGACCTGACCCGGGGCTTCGAGCGGGGATCCGTCCCGACGCGGGCCCCAGCCCAACGCCTTGAGCTTGTCGGGCCGATCGCGCACGGCGATTTCCCCGTACTTGAGGTTGGCCTTCATGGAGTCGACGAGGTTCTCGAGCGCCTCGTCCTTGACGGCATGCTGCCGCCCGAACTCCGTTTCGGCCACCGTCGCGGCGAGCGTCGCCGTGTTGTAGGCCTCGAGCATGTCCCTCATCTCGGCCGCCGGCACGGGCGGGGACGGGAAGTCCTCCGCCGACTGTTCGAGCCCATCGATGATCTGCAGCGCGAGTCGCGCGATCTCGGGCTCGGTTCTTGGAAACCTGGGCATGTGATGCTCCTTTCGGGGTGGTGAGGTGAACGAAGACCGCTTGGCGGTGGCCAAACGTCCGATGTGCCCGCTCGCGCCGAGCATGCCGGCGCGCAACGGGCCGATGTAAGCGTGCAATCACCGTTTGTGAGGTCGCAGACGCCGGATGCAACACGTGCAACCGGCGGATGTGAACGTGCAAACGGCGGATGTGAACGTGCAGACGGCGGACGGAAGCGTGCAGCGGGCGGTTGTACCTGGGGCGACCGCCAAATGTGAACCTGCAAACGGCGTGTGCATCGTTGCAACCGGCAGATGTAAGCGTGCAACCGGTCGTTGGAAGCTGACAAACGGTCGTTGCAAATCACCCGAGCGCGCTCGCAATCCTGGCCATACCACTGACTTGCGACGTTTCGCGAGTAGTGGCCGCTGGGGGTCTTGTCGCCGCGCCACCAGCCGACGGTGTCGTGGGCGGCGTCGGACACCGTGTGGTGCAGCGCGGTGCCGGACTTGGGGCTCGGCTCGGCGAAGTACTCGGTTTCCGGAAGCTCCAGTGTGCGGTCGACGTGCATGCTCATCGGTTCCTCCCGTTGACTGACCGCGGTGGCGCCGGCGGCGGCGGGTGCCTGCCGACCATCGGGTTCCTACATATCCTGTACGATGGGGAGCCGATTTTCTTGCACTTCGCGGTGTAAGGTGTTCTGCGGAAGTGAGTTGACGGTTCGGGGTGCGTTCGGGAAATCGGGTGATGCGGGCCGTGCGGGGGCGCGTGGCGGCCTATTGGCGATCCATCGACGGCGAGTCGATGGGGGGTTGCAGCTTCCGTCTGAGGTCTTTGCGCGCGCGTGAGAGGTAGCTGCCGACGGTGCCTGTGGGCACGCCCATCAGGTGCGGTCCTCGGCGCGCTCGCGATGGCGCACGATGCCGAGGATCTTCCTGAGCACGGTGCCGCGGTAGCGGCGGTCCAGCTCGGCGTAGGCTGCCTCGTCGCCGTCCAGGAAGCGAGCGACGAGGTCCTGGTCGGAGGCGGTGGAGAAGCTGGCGGTAGTCATGGGGGGGCACTACGGGGCGCGCGGGGTGTCAGGGCGGGCGGACGGGCGGACGGGCGGACGGTGACCGGACGCGTGTGGGTGGGTGACTTTGCGCTGATGTCACCGAAGTCCTGATTGCTGCAAGCGGTGCGTGATAAAGCGCGCCTGAGGCGGCTTAGTCCGCGTACGGTGCGCGCATATGTCGGTTGGATCCGGCGTTTCATTCGCTTTCACGGGCGGCGGCATCCGCGCGAGTTGGGTGACGGGTGACGGAGCCCTCGGAGCGCCGATATGGAGTTTGGTTGCAGGGGAGCGGATGGGAGGGCACATTGGGGGAGCGGTATAGGGGAAGTGGAGGTTGGAGCGGCTGGCGCTTGCAACTAATCCCCTCAGTGGCGCGGTGAGTCTGTGGAGATCAAACCTCGCGATCAGACCATCAAGAACCTCCTCGAGGCTGGCTTCTACAAGATCCCGAGGTTTCAGCGGCCCTACTCGTGGGATCGCGAGAACGTCGACGACTTCTGGAACGACGCGGTGACCTCAGAGGATCCCGATTACTTCATCGGCTCGTTCGTTCTGTACACCTCGAAGTCCGCGCCGGACCTCTACTTTATTGTCGATGGCCAGCAGCGACTAACCACTATTACACTGCTCCTCGCAGCGATCCGCGACGCCCTTCATGACCTTGAGCTCTCTCCGTTGGCCGCTGGAGTCCAGAAGCTCATTGAACGTGAGGACATCAACAGCGAACTCCAGTTCGTGCTCGACTCGGAAACTCCCTATCCGTTCTTTCAGGAACAGATCCAGAAGTACGGAGACAAGGGACCACCCGGTGAGTTAGGACAGGAAGAGCGCGCTCTCAAGGCCGCGTACGACTATTTGAGTGATCAGATCCGACGAGCCCTTGAGGCCGTGGACAACGACACGACAATTTCCAAGGAACGGCTGAAGTCGTCTAAGCGCGACAAACTCCTGTCGATCAGAGACAGGTTGCTCAGCCTCTTGCTCATCGCCATTCAACTCGGTGACGAGGACCACGCATATCTCATCTTCGAGACGCTCAACACGCGCGGCAAGGATCTCACTGTCGCCGACCTCGTCAAGAACCACTTGACCCGCCTTCTCAAGCCGACACACAAGGGTGTTGACATTGCAAAAGACAAATGGAATGGCATTCTCGAACTCTTTGACAGTTCGGAAGCCGATATCAACGTCAACCGGTTTCTCCACCACGCCTGGCTTTCGAGGAAGCCCTACACGACTGAGAAGAAGCTCTTTAGGGAGATCAAGCGCACAGTCGACAAGAAGAGCGCCGGTGATTTCCTAGATACCCTCGTTGCCGACGCGAGTGTCTACCGGTGGGTGTTTGAGCCACAAGCGCGGAAGTGGATCGCCAACGAGCGTCCGATTCCTGACGCCATTCGCGCCCTCAATCTGTTCAGAGTGGTTCAACCCGTTCCGATGATGTTGGCCGTCCTGCGTGCGTACATCGCCGGGGACATCACACTCAAGCAAGCGAAGAGCGTTTTCCGCATTATGGAGGATTTCCATGTCCAGTTCACCGCCGTCACCTCGCAAAGGACGGGAGGTGGAACCGCCTTCATGTACGCCTACCATGCTCGCGAGCTGCTCACGGCAGGGAGCAAAGACGCACGTGGCCAAGTCATCAAGGAGTTCGTCGCCAAGCTGAGGGACAGGGTTCCAGGCTATGAAGAGTACGAAGCAGCGTTCGCCGAGTTACGCTTTTCGGACGTACACACTAAACAACGACAGCTCGTGCGGTACATTCTACAACGCATTGACCAACATCTCCGCCCCGGAGCGCAACTCGATTACGAACTCATGACGATAGAGCATCTTGCGCCGCAGAGCATAACCCTTGGTTCCGGGGTTTCGCCTGACGCCATCGCCATGCTTGGTAATCTCCTGCTCGTCCCGGAGGGGTTGAATAACAAGCTAGGTGCCAAATCCTTCGAGGGGAAGAAGAAGATACTCGAGGCCTCGGATGTGCCAATCGACGAATCGTTGTCGGAGGAGGCGGCCTGGGATGACGAGATGATTGTCAAGAGAACAAAGGCGCTTGCACGACTCACCTACGACGAGGTGTTCAAGGTCTGATGCCTGCAATCGGCCTAACCCAGCGTGAGCCTGTGTAAGAACTCGCGGTGGGTGAGGGATGATCGCGAGTTTGCCGAGCGGCGGCGTCATATGAGTGTTCGAGAGCGAAAAAGCCCCTCGGCGGGGCGCTCCGGGTCGAGAGCAGGGTCTTGGTGGGGGTTCATGGAGCAGCAATGATGCGCAGACCCCCGGCGACGCGAGGGCTTACAGCAATCGAGGGACGCCGACGAGGTTCGGGCTCGGCGTGCGGAGCCCGGCTGACGGGCTCAGGGTGCCGGAGCCCTCGTAGCGCCGATATGGACTTCAGTTGCAGGGGAAGTGGATGGGAGGGCACTTTGGGGAAGCGGTATAGGGGAAGTGGAGGTTGGGGGAGGTGGCGCTCACACGCGAGTCGGCCTTAGTCTCTTGACTGCGGGCCGGTGCGGCGTTAGACTGCACACCAGGTAAGGGAGCTTTTTTGAGGGGAGTGTGTTCCCCTTTTTTGGGCCACGTTTAACGTGGCCCTTTTTTTAGGTTCTTCACGGATTTCCGGGGAACGCCGCACGGATCTTGAGGAAGAAGTAGGCATCGTCCCGGAACCCGTAGGCCATGCGCTTGATGACTTTGATCTTGTTGTTGATGCCTTCGAGCACGCCGGTGTGGAGCGGGTATTGACAGTGTGCCAGGATACCCGGCAGCTTCGCCTTGAGGTTGCGGGCGAAGGTCAGGAGCGCCGGGATCCGGCTGCGGATCGCCCAGCCGTACCACTGCCGCCACGCCCGCTGGGCCGCGCCCCGATAGCGATAGCGCCACAGCTGCTTCAGGGCGTCCTTCAGCACGTAGACCACCCACAAGCGGCGGTTCGCCGCGAGCAGCTCGTGGAGTCGGACGCGCTCCTCGGGGCGCAGGTTGCGCTTGTTGCGCAGCAACAGCCAGCGCGTGCCCTTGATCACGCGGCGGCGCGCGCGCGTGGGCCCGGGCCCGGCGGCGCGCGCCACGCGGTTGGTCTCGTCCACCCGGACGCGATCGATCACCTCGCGGCCGTACTTGGCCACGACGTGGAACAGGTCGTAGACGATGCGCGCCTGCGGGCAGTGGGCCCGCACCTCCTGCTCATACGCCTCGCTCATATCCATCACGGCCGCGTCCAGCAGGACGCACCCCTCCGGACCAAGGAGCTCGAAGAACGGCCGGATGTCCGCCCGGCCGCGGCCGCGCCCGACCCACAACACCTTCGTGGTCACCGGATCCACGATGCTGGTGGCATACCGATGCCCCTTCTGAATCGCAAACTCGTCGATCGCGATCTGCCGCACCCCGGTGAGATCCACCGGCCCCAGCCGCGCCGCGAGCGCGGCGCGATCAATCGCCTTGACCGTGTCCCAGCTTAAGCGGAAATAGTCCGCCACCTGCTTGATCGGGAGCACCTGCGCCAAGCGGGCGACGCTCTCCGCGAACCGCTTCGTCATCCGCGCGTACCGCTCCAGCCAGGGGAGCGCCTCCGTGCTCGGCCCACACTGCGGACACCGCACCCGCGCCAGTGGGACCAGCAGCCACGTCTCGGCATCGAGAATCGGCAACTCGCGGATCCGACGCACGGTCGTATCGTGCACCTCGACCGTCGCCGTGCCACACCGACCACAGCGACGCGCGACCGCCGGCACCGGGGCCAACTCGATCACGACCTCCGGGCTCCCGCCCGCGGGATGCTTCCGCTGGACCTTGACGATCTCGAAGCCATCCCAGCCCCCAAGCAGTGCGGTGATCTCGTCGTACGCCATGCTCCGACCCTCGGTTAGCCCGTGAGGGCATGAGCATGGCACCACATCACCCGCTTGTCACGCCCATTCCCGGAATTCCCCGAAGAACCTTTTTTTACACCACCGTCACACCTACCGAATCCTCTAGTATCGTGACGGACCGCCGGCCTCCGAAGTAGCCAATCCGTACGTGGATCTTAGCAGATCCCGAGATCGCCCTGGGCAGCACGGCCGCCAGAGAAAACGCGGTTGGTCGTCCGCGCTCAACGGCCCACCACCTTCCCCCAACGAAACGCGGGATGGTCACCAGCCTCGTCTGCCCTAGGCTTCCATCACCGATCGATTCCTGGAAGTCACCGTCCCTCACAAGCACCGTCCATTCATGAAGGATTGCCGGCTCCAGCGATGGGTTGTTCAGCACCAACTCCAACCGCACTTCCCGTGTCGCCGTGTAGAACCTGGCTTGCTTCTCGACGACGTGTAGTTTTGCTTGGTACACAAGCTGATGCTGCTGCCGGTTCAACCGCCAAAGGAGGCCGGTAAACAATGCGATCGCGACCGTGCCGACCACCATCGTCACGGCGCTGACCAAATCCACCACCGCAGGGTTAGAGGACACGTAGACCGTATCCATGCCATGCTCCCGAAGTGCGGTCCGGCACCAAGCATACTTGCCTGCGCCACTCTCGGCAACCGTGGCCAGCGTGAGCAACCGGGAAGATAGCTAACAGAGTATACCGGGAGGATAGGTAACACCTCCTGGGGGTGGGGAAGGGGCAACAAGGGCTCGGTCCCGGAGGATCACGTCGCGTTCGTCGACGTCGGCGAGCAGGACCGTCCCGAAGTAGATGGACCACATGCCGTCGGCCGTTTCTTCGAGCCCGATGTGGTGCTGGTTGAGGGCGTTGGCGATGAAGAGCAGCACCGGCTGGTGCGGCTCAGGGAACTGGGCGAAGTACTGCTCGAGCGTCAGCGAGGCGCTGGCCACGCGCACTTGTTTGAACCGGGGGCCGTCGGGCCCGTAGGTCGTGATGAGGCAGAAGGCCTTGTGCTGATCGATGCCGGAGTACCACATGGAAGTGCCCTCCGCGGGTGACAGTGCACGATCTTGGCGGATCACTGAAACGTCACTCCTCGAGGGCACTTCTTGGAAACATCATGGCGCTGCACCCGACACCGGCAGCGTCGCTCGCGCTCCGCAGCCGGCGCGGGTGAGCGCCAACGTTAGACGGACGAAAGGTGCGTACAAGGACCGGGTGCACATGATCGCGTCGGAGGTTACCAGGAGGATTCGGACGTCTACCTGCGCCATCATCCGCATGCCAAAGCGACATGAGGAAGTTCTTGCTGACGTCACTCCGGGAAGCAAAGCTCCCAGACCTCCCTTCCAAGTAGTCGGCACCGGGTTTCTCGTGCGCCCGGCTTTGGTGCTGACGAATCGGCATGTGATCGAGGCCATCGCTGCTGACTTCAAGGCATCAGGATCCTATGATCACTGGTATCTTCAGTTCTCCTACCCTCGCCTTGAGGGAGGTTTCGCCGAGACGACCAAGCGTGTCGCCAACGTTTTTGCCTTTCTCCCCGCTGGCTCTGTAGCAATCGATGCCGGACTGCTTGAGTTCAGACGGGGGGACACTGGCGACTTTGAGGTCTGTCAGAGTGTCGAGTTTGGCGATCTTTCCACGATCGCGGTTGGTGTCGACGTCGGAGTGTGTGGTTTTCCACTCGGGAACGCGCTGCTCGTGGATACGCCGGGCGTGTGGCGATTCGGACCCGTGGTGCACCACGGCATCATCTCTGGCATCGCGCCGTTCGACGTGTCCGATCCTCGACGGCTTACGGCGTTTCTTACGGACACAAACACCGCCGGAGGCATGAGTGGCTCGCCTGTGTTTGATCCGCGCGACGGTCGCGTGATCGGGCTTCACTTCGCTGGATCTCAAGGCACGTTGGGCTGCGCTCTCCCGATTGATCGCATCCGCGTGGATGGTTGGGTACGTTTCTATGAGCGGATCTTCGTCGAACGCAGCAACCCGGGGCCCCTCCTCATGAACGCCGCGGGCGACATCTTAGGCTAAAGCAGCAACGCGGCAAAGTGCCGGATGAACAGCCGGGAAGATAGTTGACAGAACGTCCGGGGACATGGTTAGCACTTTCTCTTGAGGGCGGGGCCCCGGTGATTGTGTGGGTGTGTTCGTCGAAGCGGCCGAGGAGCGTGTCGTAGTAGAGGATGTTCCAGAGGCCGTGAGCGATTTGTTCGAGCCCGATGTATTCGTCGTTGAGCGCTCGGCTCAAGCATTGTTGGCCGGAGTGGAGGCGGAAGGTCCCGGCGCTGCAAGGAGGTCAGCACGACCGTGGTGTACACGCATGTTCTGAACCGTGGCGCGCTCGGCGTGCGGAGCCATCCCGTGGCGGGTCGTCCGTGGACCGGGCTCCGACCATTAGCCAACAAGCCCATATGACCGATCCTGTTGTTCCCTATGTGCCTGTCGTCGTCGACCCGCAACTGGCCGAATGGCTCGTGGAGCGCGCGGACCTCACGACTGTTGATCACTTCAAGACCTGGCTCCGGAAAGGCCTGGAACTGCTTCCAGGCGTTGGGTTCTGGTTTGGCGGCTACTTCGACACCCTCGACTCTCGTCACGCAAGGAAGGTTGAGGAGACCGTCACATACCTTCATTCCAGGCTAGCCGAACTCGCCGCGGCACAGGACCTAGCTGTCCGACGTGACTACTTCAGCACGGACGAATTCGCGACTCTTTTCGAGGAATGTTGGCGCCGCATCTTGGCCGAAGCACAACTCGACAAGCTGGCCGCGCTACGAAATGCACTTCTATCGGTTATCGTATGTCGACCCAGCTTCGCTTTCGAGAAGAAGCACTTCTTCGTGCGATCCCTCGACGGGATGGCTGAGACCCACCTCCGACTGCTGCAGATCTTGCACACCAAGTTCGGTACGGAGCCACGCGGGGTGACGCTTTCTACACAGGAACTGTGGGACGTGCTTGGTGCGCAAGCGCCTTCCGAGCTGGAGTATGTCAATGCGGTCCTCGATTTACTCGCCAACCGACGTTTTGTTGACGCACGGACAATCCCTCAGCGCGAGGAGGGGCGTATTGACCGACCGCTCCAGCGGTTCGCCCTGACCTCGCTTGGTGCCGAGTTCTTGCAATTCATTCGCCACGATCGCCAGCCGCCGAACAGCCGGGAAGATAGTTGACAGAATGTTCGGCGACATGACTAGCACTTGTTCTCGAGGGACGGAGCCGCGGTGATGGTGTCGGTGTCCTCGTCGAAGCGGCCGAGGAGGTCAGCACGACCATGGTGTACACCCATGTTCTGAACCGTGGCGGGCTCGGCGTGACGGAGCCCTCGTAGCGCCGATACGGACTTCAGTTGCAGGGGAGTGGATGGGAGGGCACTTTGGGGGAGCGGTACAAGTGAAGTGGAGGTTGGGCGGCAGATGATTCGGTCATTTCTTCGCGCGTGCGCAGTCGCCTTGTCAGCCACCATCATGAGCTGCATCCCGCCGGTTTCTCCCGGTCCGCGGGTAGGGACGGTCGTGACGGCGAATCATCCGCTGGCTGGGTGTTGGCGAGTCGGCCTTGAGCGATCGGACGCCGAGTATGTACGGTGGCCGGTGCCTATTCGCCTCAGTACGGATCCGGAGGCCAGTCAGCGGGAGTACGTTCGGCTTAGGGCCACCTTGGATTCGGCCTTCGTCTCGACGACGCACCTACCGTTGCTGAGTTGGGCGCCCCTCTCGCCCTCGGAGATCCTCCTGTGGATTGGTGATGGCTTCACGGGCATCCGATACCGGCTTAAGCAGTTTCACGCCGACACACTTAGGGGCGCGGGCCGTTACTACGTTGACTATCCCGAGATCGTTCCGCATCACGCCAAGGCCGTGACCGCTGTGCGCGTCTCGTGCGAAGAGATCGGGCTCTGACGCGTGTCAGTCTGCCGTCTGACCTGCGGCTGGACCTGGTGGAAGGTGTGGGTTTGTGCGCCCGGGGAGATCACGCTACGTTCGGGATCTGGTGCCTCTCGGCGAGTCGCCGGCAGCTGATTGGCAGGATCGTTATGCGGACGGATGAACCACGGAGATCGTGACATGTGGCGGCCCATGCCAACTGGGATGGCCTTGTGGCTCCTCCTTTCTGGCCTCGTGTCGCCACACACGCTACTCGCTCAAGCCGACGCGCAGGGCGTGCGGTGTGATTACTCGTACCGAATCGGCTGCGACGAGAACGGTTGCGAAGCCGATTTCTCAGACATCGGCTTCGTCACTCTCCCCAGCGCTCAGTCGCTCTTGCGCACCGATTCCGAGGATCCATGGTCCTGGTCCCTTCAAACCGACTCGGCCGTCGTACGACACCGCTGTGACCAAGAGGGTTGCGCGGACATCTCTGTGCGAGTTTCGAGATCGGGAATCTTCTTGAACTTCGTCGCTCCTGGGTACCTTCTGAAGGTCTCTTTCCTCACTCAGGATCGGGTGGAGAATCCCAGCCCCGAGTTTGTCGAGGTGGATACGTATTTCCTTAACACTTATGTCAGGTATGGGAGGTGCCAGCCGCTTCGTGGCTAGGTCCACGCCTAAACCCGGTGCTGTTACGCTGGCCGTGGCCAGGCGTGAGCAACCGGGAACATAGGTAACAGCGTATACCGGGAGGTACGTAACACCTCGCAGGGGTGGGGGAAGGGCAACAAGGGATCAGTCCCGGAGGATCATGTCGCGTTCGTCGACCTCCCCCGAGGAGGACGGTCCGGAAGTAGACGGACCAGATCCCGTCGTCGGTTTCGTCCAGGCCGATGTGATGCTGCTTCAGGGCATTGGCGGTGAAGAGCAGCACCGGCTGGTGCGGCTCAGGGAACTGGGCGAAGTACTGCTCGAGCGTCAGCGAGTCGCTGGCCACCCGCACTTGTTTGAACCGAGGGCCGTCGGGCCCGTAGGTCGTGATGAGGCAGAAGGCCTTGTGCTGATCGATGCCGGAGTACCACATGGAAGTACCCTCCGCGGGTGTCAGTGCACGATCTCGGCGGATCACTGAAACCTCACTCCTCGAGGGCACTTCTTGGAAACATCAGGCTCATGCACGCAGCGAGCGCGTACGCGTTGAAACGAATCGAACGTTGGTGCGCCTGCGCCACATGCCGTACGTCGGTGAGCCATGCGGAGGTAGCTTCCGACGGAAGCCGCCAACGTCGGTGCGGAACGCTCAGATGGAAATAGCACAGTCGTGGGCACGTTCGTATGACTCCGCCACCGCGGTATGACCCGGGCACGAAGCTGCGCGGCGCGGCTGCCGCTGCGCTGAGAACCACTATCAGGCCGACTCGTGAGAACGACCCTCGCTTACATCCAACCGGCAGCCGCAGTTACGGTCCAGTGACGTCCTCAGGGGCCACGGCCATTCTTGCGTGGCATTCACCTCCTTTTAAGGAGGGATCCGATGTCTCCCGATCCTGCCCGAGTAGCCGGAAAGACCGTCGGAGGCTACGTGATTGAAGAGTATGTGGGGAGCGGTGCGGCTGGGGATGTCTATCGCGCAACACGAGGATCAGAGGAGTTCGCAGTCAAGTTCTACAAGACTTGGCTATTCCGTGAGGACAAAGACGCAGCAGGAAAGAGGATGGCGCGCGAGCTCGACATTCGCACAATCGGGCACCGCAACCTCTGCAGGATTATCGACGCAGGGAGTTTCGGGGCACGCGCGCAACGGCGGTTCCTGGTTATGGAGTTCGTCCACGGAAGCAATCTCACGGAGAAGATCGACAACCAACCTCTTCCGTGGGAACGCTTTCTCAACTTCGGTTTGCAGCTGATACATGGGGTGCAGAGACTTCACGATCGCAAATTCGTTCATCGCGACATCAAGCCGGACAATATCATGATTGAGAAGGAGAGCGATCGATTGGTGTTGGGTGACTTCGGTGTGGTCCGCAGGCTACTCGACTACAGTGCCACGGTCACAAAATCATCCCAGTTTCTTGGTACGCTGAGGTACGCAGCTCCCGAGTGGGTGTTCAGAATCGGCGCCGATTCCGCCGAGAATCCGGCAATCGATGTCTATTCCATTGGAGCGACGTTCCTCCAGATGATGACTGGGAGCAGGCCGTTGCCGGACACGGTGGCGGATGAACAGGTCCTCTACCGGTTGGCTCGAGCGTATCGCCACAACATCACTTCACCCGAATACCCGCTCCGAATCGAACATCTCGTTCGTCGGATGCTCGCGACGAGAACTGAGGCACGCCCGTCATTGGACGAATGCCTAGCTGTTCTGAAAGGTGAGGAAGAGGACAGATCTGAGCTCGGAGATCCGCTCGCGAGGCTTATGGTGGCACTAGGCCAAGATCCCGAAGCAGCCCAGCGCAGGAGCGAGGAGGATCAAGAGGAGCAGAGGAGAATTGCTTTCAAAAGAATCGCCCAGATAGTGAAGGCGAGATGGACGAATGCCCACCACGGCAACATCGAAACACATCCACTGCGAAGCATCGCAGGGATCCGGTCAGTGACGTTCGAGGAGAACCTCCTAAGCAACGCTTTCTTCGATTGGCGGGCGGCGCAGCGAACTCACAAGGGGCCCGCCCCAGCCAAACGGGACGACAAGCGCTTGGCAAACGTGCATGAATTGGTTCAACTGTTCCCCGACGTCCAAAGTTGGAATTACTCATTCGGGATCAAGGTAATCACGTACGACAAGTTTGTGGGGGGCGGCATCTACTACGTGGTTGACGTCGGGCAGGGTGGCGATCAAGTCACGGTGTTGAGGCTATTGGCAACGTTTGGGGGCGGGAAGCCGGGCTCCATTGTGGTCGATGAGAGTCAATATTGGATTGGCGATCTGGAGACAATGGGAAACAAGACCGCGGACGATCAGGCGAGCGCAGACTTAGCCTTGCGGGAGCTGATTGCACGAGGCAACGGTGTCTAGCAGGGTGCGGAAAAACTGAGCATGTGGACGGAATCACTCCTTGCGAGCCGTGGTGATGTGGGTATGGCTGTTGCGGGCGGGTGCTCGTGGCCTGGTCGACCCCGTGTTCCTCTCCGGCGGGGCCCGGTCCGTGGCGTTGTCGTGGCGTGGCGGTCATGACGCGCACACGCCCGCGCGCATGAGTGTCCGCATCCGTACGAGGTTGTACGCCGCGTTGGTAAACGTGAAGATCCAGCCGACGTGCTCCCGGCCACGATGATGGAGCTTGCGCAGTCCTCCGATGGTCTTGCCCCAGCCGAAGCCCTCTTCGACGAGCTTCCGCTTGACTTGACTCACGTTGAAGCCCGCGTGCCGAGTGGTGCGCCCGTCGATCGCGCTCGTGGGGCGCCGCTCATGGATGTTGGGACTGACATGCGGGGTCGTGTGGCAGGCACGGACGCCGGCGACGAAGTCCGTCGCCACGATCAGCCCATGGCGATTGTCCATCAGCACACTCCCGAGATGACCGAGGAGCGCGGCGGTGCCGCTGCTCTTACGCGCCAGCCGACAGTCGGGATCGGTGACCGATTGATGCGTCGTGTTCGAGCGCTTCTCCTTCCGGAAGTTCACCGTCGGGTTGCTCGGATCATGGTCCGAGAGCGGAGGCGTGGGATCATCCTTCCGCCGGAAGCTCTTCTGGCTCGCCCAGGCTTCGAGCAACGTGCCGTCGACCGTGAAGTGCTCGTGCGACAAGAGCCCGCGGGCGTCGGCCGCTTTCAAGATCTCGTGCAGAAACGCGTCGGCAATGTTCCCCTCGATGAGCCGCTCGCGGTTCTTCGTGAACACCGTCGGGACCCAGACCCCATCATCCGGGTTCAAGCCGACGAACCACCGGAAGAGCAAGTTGTAGTCGAGCTGTTCCATCAGCTGGCGCTCGCTGCGAATCGTGTAGAGCTTCTGCAGCAACAGCGCGCGGAGCAGGCGCTCCGGCGGGATCGACGGCCGGCCCAGCCGGGCATACAGGCCCTGAAACCGTGGCGAGAGTGCGGCCAGAATGGGATTCACGAGCGCTTGGATGGCCCGCAGCGGGTGATCGACCGGAATCCGATCTTCGATCGAGACATAGCTGAACAGCGCCGTCTGCGGATGATCGGGACCACACATTGCGCGCACTCGCTGTTGAGGTCGCGCCAAGATAGGAGCATCTCGCAATTCCGCCATACCCAATTCATGACTTTTTCAGCGACCTGTTAGAAGGGACAGTCCATGCTGATGCTTCGCGGCGAAACAAGAGTGGACTACTTCCAAGTGCTCTGCGCCGCATGCGGATCAAGGGTGTCGATTACCTACCTCGGGTGGTCCGGTGTCCCTGCCATCCGCGCCCATTGCGATAAATGTCGTGAGAGTGCCGAGTTCAAGCTCGACCCCACCGTGTGGGCGACCCTGCCACCCAAGCCCGGGAAGTAATACCTGTGCTCCGGCGCCTCACACAGGCCGTCTTGGCGACCATCGTGGCCTGTGCCTGGCTCCTCGCAGTTTCCTTGGTCGCCTTGGCAGATGCAAACAACTGGGGTGCCCCCCTCCTGCTCCTCGCCCCAATTCTATTCCTGATGTACGCTCCATCTCTTCTCGTGATTGCAGAGCCTGTGTGAAAACTGGTGGTGGGTAAGGGATGATCGTGAGTTTGCCGAGCGGCGGCGTTATATGTGTGCTCGAGAGCGAAAAAGCCCTTCGGCGGGACGCTCCGGGTCGAGAGCAGGGTCTTGGTGGTGGTTCATGGAGCAGCAATGATGCGCAAACCCCCGCCTACGCGAGGGCTTCCAACAGTCGCGGCACGCCAACGATGTTCAGCACCCGCTTGAGATTGTAGGCGAGCACCGTCAGGCTGAACTCCCCGCGCACCTTCCGCAGGCCTTTCAGCAGGAAGTACCCCTGATCCATCCCCCGCTTCATCGTGCCGAAGGGATGCTCGCTGAGCGCCTTCCGCTGCGCAAACACCTCCGGCGCGCGCCGGAGGTGCGCTTCCATGGTTTCCAAGAGGTGCTCATCCTCCCAGCGCGTGATCTTGCGCCCGTCCTTGTTCCGCGTGCAGCGCGCCCGCAGCGCACAGCCGCGACACGCGCGCGTGCGGTAGTTCTTGATCGTGCGACCGAGCTCCACGGTGGTGGACCGATAGGTGAGCCGCGCGCCCGCGGGACACCGATACGCATCCTGCGCCGGATCGTACGTGAAATCGTCTTTCGTGAACAACCCGCGCGGCGCATTCGCCGAGGTGCGCGGACGGGGCACCAGGGGCGTGACACCCGCCGCCAGGCACGCCGTGATTTCCCTGCCGTGATAATACCCCTGGTCCGCGACCACCACCGGCGTCGCATCCCCCAAGATGTCCTGCGCCGCGCTGGCCATGGGACTGAGTTGATCGCGATCGGCCGCCGCATTCGTCACATCTTCCGCCACGATCAGCTTGTGCTTCGCGTCCACCGCCGTCTGGACGTTGTAGCACACCTCGATCCGCCCCCGGCTCATCATGGATCGACTGTCCGGATCCGTCAGCGAGAGCGCCGTCTGCCCGCTCGCGGCGAGCTGGTGCTGCCACCCGGTGTACCGGGCCCGCCGCTCCTCCAGCGCCGCAATCTTCTCCTGGAGCCCTGCCGCCGTGGGCCCCTCAGTCCCCGCCTCCGCCTGATCCTGACGCTCCAGCTCCTGGAGATACCGCGCGATCGTCGCATCGATCTCCCGCTGGAGCTTGGCGAGTTTGGCCGGCGTAAAGCTCCGCTCCCGCGCATTCACCGCGCGAAACTTGCTGCCGTCGATGGCCAGCAACTCGCCGCCGAACAGGTCCAGCTGGCGGCAGAGAAGGGTGAACTCCCGGCACACGCCCTTCACCGCCTGGGGGTGATCCCGACGAAAATCGGCGATCGTCTTGTGGTCGGGCGTGAGCCGCCGCAGCAGCCACATCAGCTCGACGTTGCGGTGCGTCTCCTGCTCCAACCGCCGGCTGGACCGAATCCGGTGCAGGTAGCCGTAGAGGTACAGCCGCAGCAGATCGCCGGGATCATAGCCCGGCCGCCCCGTCTCCGCGGGCACCGCCCGCTGAAAACCCAGGGCGCCGAGATCGAGCCGGGCAACAAAGGCGTCGAGGAAGCGGACCGGATTGTCCGCGCCGACGAAGTCGTCGAGGACCTCAGGGAGCAGTACGGCTTGCGAGCGATCGGGACCGGCGATGTAGGCCACGGGTCGAGCTCCGCGCTGAGGGAGCACTGGCCAAACTGCGGGACGCCCAATATATGGAATGGCAAGGAGTTTTCACACAGGCTCTGCATGGAGCTGGCGACAACCGACAATTGGCCGCTGGCACTTTGGCAAGCTCGTTCTCATTTGGGCCGCCGCTTGCCTACTGTACTACCTCTGCTGGCGCTACGATTGGGTAGCCGGGACCTGGGCGTTGACGGTTCTCGCGCCGCCCGTATTCGCGCTAACTTGGGCGTGGTTGAGCGCGCGTGAGGTGAGCAGCCGAGAAGATAGTTGAAAGAACGTCCGGGGGCATGGTTAACACGTTTTCTTGAGGGATGGGGCCCCGGTGATGGTGTGGGTGTGTTCGTCGATGCCGCCGAGGAGCGTCTCGTAGTAGAGGATGTTCCAGAGGCCGTCAGCGATCTGTTCCAAGCCGATGTGTTCGTCGTTGAGCGCTTGGCTCAAGCAGTGTTGGCCGGAGTGGAGGTGGAAGGTGCCGGCGCTGCAAGGAGGTCAGGACGACGATGGTGTGCACGCATGTTCTGAACCGTGGCGCGCTCGGCCTGCGGAGCCCGGCTGACGGGCTCAGCGTGCCGTAGCCCTCGTAGCGCCGATATGGACTTCAGTTGCAGGGGAGCAGGTGGGAGGGCACATTGGGGAAGTGATACAAGTGAAGTAGAGGTTGGGAGCGGCACAGAAGGAACATCGGAACCGAAGAGGCCGTTGGCCCCTGTCGCCCTATTCCTGCCGGTCACAGATTGGTCGGTTAGACCGCACACGCTACGACACCTGAATGGAAGCTCTTCTCAATACCGATACGACCCTTCTGTGGGCGGCCGTCGTCTCAGCAATTGTCTCTGCCGCGGTGTCGTATTTCTTCAGAAAACGGGAGACCAGGCACCGGCTGCAGACTGAATATGAGTACGAGCAGCGAAAGAAGCTCCGAGATCTCATCGGCCGCTACCACGGCCGCCTACTGCAAGCCGCGAACAGCCTGAACTATCGGTTCTGGAACCTCTACGCCAATGCGGACGGAGGATGGCTTGACGTCGGTGGTGATGTCCGGAACGGTGGCTATTACTTCACCAGTTTCGTCCATCGGTTTCTGAGTGTTGCTGTCAGGATTCGCCAATTCGAGAACGAGTCAATCTTTGTTGACGCCCGAATTGCGGAGAAGAAGGACTTCACCTTTCTAAGCTATCTGGCAGCGCTCCAGTGGGTCCTTACCGACGTCTCACTGTTCACCGGTGTCGATTATGACACCAACCATCAACGGGACCACTTTTTCTCCGATAACTTCCGCCTCTACTGTGACACGTGCCTCACGGACGGCGAGTTCCCATCCTACCAGGCATTCTGCGAGCGCATCAAGACGGATAGGAGCCTGGACCCCGTTCTGCGATTCTTCGCAGATCTGAGGCGCAATGAGGATCGGCTGCGCTGGGATCGGTTAGTGGCGTTCCATCTCCTCCTCATGGCATTCATCAACACCTTCGGCTACGAAACGCAGCATACGTCGGAAGCGAAGTTTGCACAGGTCGCCCAGAACTTCCGTCATCCTCGAATCTTCGACAACCTGGTTCATTGGCTTCCACGCCACGGGTTGGGTTCGAATCGCGAGGCACGGCTTATTACCCACGCGAGGCGCAAATGACGCTGGTTGTGCGGCCTAACCCCATTAAGAAGTGCCGTGTCAAGAGCGGATAGTTGACCCTGGCGGCGAGCGTAGCGAGTCAATCCCATTTCTAGTTGAACTTCGGGTGGCACCTCCACGTGGGGACGCCTACGCGACGTCCACCTGAGCCTTGTTCGTCGTGCGCAGCGCCTCGGCGAGCCGCGGCAGATGCCGATAGCCCTTCACCTTCCGCAACCGCGGCTCGATCAGCAGCAGCGCCGCCGCACGGGGGTGCGTGACGTGTCACACATTGCGCCATGCCGGTGCAGGAGTTGTTGGGGCACGAGGATGTTAGGACGACGATGGTGTACACCCATGTTCTGAACGGTGACGGGCTCGGCGTGCGGAGCCCGGCTGACGGGCTCAGGGTGCCGGCGCCCTCGTAGCGCCGGTATGGACTTCAGTTGCAGGGGAGTGGATGGGACGGCACTTTGGGGGAGGCAGTGCAAGTGAAGTGGAGGTTGGGGCTGCTTGCAGGTCAGCCTTAAAGGCGCTCACATGGCGAAAGCGAAATGGCGCAGCTACGAAGAGGTGGCAACCTTCCTCCTCAATGAGTGTGCCTCTCACCTTGGTCTTGAGCGGGTCGAGGGGAAACAGGACTTACACGGTACAACCGGTAACGAGTATGCCATTGACGGTAAGGGCGTTCGGGAGGGGTCCGAAGCCTTCGTCATCATCGAATGCCGCCGTCACACAAAGTCCCGCCAGAAGCAGGAGCACCTTGCAGCGCTGGCATACAGAATCAAGGATACAGGTACGGATGGCGGCATCATTGTCACGCCGCTGCCGCTCCAGAAAGGGGCGGCCCGGATTGCCGCACGAGAAGGTATTACGCCCGTCATTCTGAACGCGAACGCCACACGGCACGAGTACGTACTTAGCTTCCTGAGCAAACTCTTCGCTGGCGTGAGGGACACTGCTCGCCTAACGGAGACCGTTGTCGTCGTCGAGACGAACGGCGAGACAGGAAGGATCCGCACGTTCGGAGATGGTACGTAAAAGGTGCACTCGGGAGAGGTTTGCTGTTCTACGCAGCCCTGGGCGCCAGGTTCCCAATCCACATGTGCCCTCCATCGCCTCGGAGGTTGCGTCACCGCGTCCCGACCACCAAGATCCCGCGAGGAATTTTTCCTACACCCTCGTTAAACAGCGACCGATGGCTCGTCCTCAACGTCTCATATCGATACTCTGCGCGGGTGCTGTGGGTCTGGCCATTGTCTTCTTGCTTCCACCGCGCGGGTGGTACGGCACACCCGTCTTGCCCGGGGTGCTTGAGGGCACGGTCCGAACTGACCTTGGCGGACAGCCCATGGCGGGCGTCTGGGTAGCGACGCAGCTGGACATCACCCAAACCGACTCGCTGGGGCAGTACCGTGTGATGGTCGACGCCGCTCCCGACACGGTCCTCTTCTCGGCCCGCGGTTATCAGACATCGAGTTCAGCCGTTCGGTGGGGGCGAAAGCGGCCCCGACGAATCGATGCCTGTCTAGTGCGCGCGCCAACGGAGCCCACTCCGCTTGATGGCAAGTGGGAGGCGCGGTTCGTGCTCGCAGCCGGATTTGCCGGTGATACGATCCGAGCCCGAACCGTCGGCGGGATTCTCGAATTCGCCGACTCGATACCGAATCATCGAGGTCCCAGCCAAGAAGACGACTGGCGCCTCTTTGGGCGCACCGACGTTGACTTCACCCCGTTCCTCGGCGGTCCTGTCGGTCCATTCAAGGAGTCTCGGAGTGTTTTCGGGCCGGTCGACGACAGTTTCTGGACGGAGCTAGAGGCGGGGCTACCGAGCGATGACTCGGTGTGGGTGTACTTCGTGCCGCGAATCTCCCACGGCGCAGTAACACTGGAGGGGCGGGTGCGTGGCGATACGATTCGCGGCACTTGGTACGTGCGCGAGTACTGCTGTAGGGGGGTTCAGAACGGGAGTTGCTGTGGCCCGTTCGGCACCGTGATCCTCTCCCGTGTGCGTTAGATGGGAGTCGCTGCTTAACCAAGGCTTGCTGCAGTCGGGCCGTTCGCCTGGCGTTGCTCTCACTCGCGTGGCAGGTTCCTGGGTGATGTCGCTTGATACACGTTGCTGCTGGCGAGGAATCGCCCGCTGCAGAATCCTAGACCGTTATGCAGCCAGACGATTTGAAGGAGTTACCGTGGAATCCGGTCGCCGCCGAACAGTCGCCCACCTTCAAACCCTGTACACCGTCGTTGTGGGCGTCGCGCTCGCCGTGGCCCTGACCAATCTGATCGACCAGCAGTCAGCAGTACCAATCCGGTTCGCGGCCTTGCCGTACTTCGTCGCATACCTTTTCACCCTGGTGCCCTTCTACCACGGAGCCCTGCGGCATCTCGACATCGCCTACTTTGAAACCTCTGCCAATTCGACCAGACCCGGTGCGTTGATGGCCGACTGGAGCCTCTTGTTCATCGAGAGTTGCGGACTCCTCGCCTTGGCGTTGCTCGTCAACAGGCCAGTACCGTTTATGTTCGCTCTCATAGCGCTGCTGGCCTTCGATGCCGTGTGGGCGTTCACGGCCCACCTCGCGTTTTCGCCGCGGTCGGCCGTGGGTGCAGCGGAGCCTAGATGGGCCAAGATCAACATCGTGACCGTGCTGGCCTTCGTTGGTGTCCTTGTCTATCTCGATTCAGTCGACGCCGAGACGAAACCGGTAGACCTGTATCGATGGGTATTGGTGACGGCAGTAGCCGTGGGGCGGACGATTTGGGACTATGTGTGGTGCTGGTGGTACTATTACCCTCACGAGACGGAAGGTGAACAGCGGGGAAGATAGTTGACAGATCGTCCGGGGACATGGCTAACACTTTTTCTTGAGGGAGGGGGCCCGGGTAATGGTGTGGGTCTCCTCGTCGAAGCGGCCGAGGAGTGTCTCGTAGTAGACGATGTTCCAGAGGCCGTCAGCGATCTGTTCGAGCCCGATGTGTTCGTCGTTGAGCGGTTGGCTCAAGCAGTGTTGGCCGGAGTGGAGGTGGAAGGTGCCGGCGCTGCAAGGAGGTCAGGACGACGATGGTGTGCACGCATGTTCTGAACCGTGGCGCGCTCGGCGTGCGGAGCCGGGCTGACGGAGCCCTCGTAGCGCCGATATGGACTTCAGTTGCAGGGGAGCGGATGGGAGGGCATGTTGGGGGAGCGGTGCAAGTAAAGTGCAGGTTGGACTGCACGAGGATGTCAAGCTTGCTGCGCCGAACCGCCCCCGTCGTCGTCTCCGTGCTCGCGGCGTCGCTAACGACGAGACCCGTCACGGCTCAATGTGCGCCGGGCCAAGAAGGGAAGGTCACCTGTGCCTGTCCCGCGTTGGCTGCCTGGCTGACGGACCACCCCGAATTCACCGCGGACCCACCGCTAGTCGCCGACAGGCTAGACGTGGCACCAAAGCGGTTGTCAGCCCCTTGGGTCACTTACCCGCGTGCCGCGCAAGAGCATGGATGGCAGGCGGAGCTCGGATTGCTGTTAGTCGTCGACACCCTAGGACGCGTAGAGCACGTTGAGGTTTGTGAGACTCGTGTCCAGCGGGACCGCTGGCTGGCCCGGGAACGTGATCCGCGCCCTGATCCCCGCCACCCGGCCCGCATGCCCACGGTGCCTCCCTCGGAGCGCATGGTGCGCAAACTGTTCGAGGACGCGGCTCTTGAGTTCGCGCGAGGTGTCCGGTTCCAGCCCGGGCTGTTGGAGGGCGTTCCGCGCCGGACCCTAGCGTACGAGCCGATCATATATTCGCTACAGCGACGCCCGTGACGCTCTGAACAGCCGGGAAGATAGTTGACAGAACGTCCGGGGACATGGTTAACACTTTTTCTTGAGGGAGGGGGCCCCGGTAATGGTGTGGGTCTCCTCGTCGAAGCGGCCGAGGAGTGTGTCGTAGTAGA